>Ga0116231_10004904_pt1 | contig 26805 bp, 21 predicted proteins | sample S1TSphgellanicum_2_FD_89695 | JGI IMG/M metagenome (GOLD analysis project Ga0116231, IMG submission 89695) | Host-associated microbial communities from peat moss isolated from Minnesota, USA - S1T2_Fd - Sphagnum magellanicum MG | ecosystem: Host-associated > Plants > Peat moss > Unclassified... | reverse complement strand
GCGGTGGGGGATGGAGGGAGGGGGGGTCTGGGTGGGGGGTGGGGGGGGGGTGGTGGGGTGGGGGAGGAGGGGTGCAAAAGGGCCGCACACTACAATGGAATTTGGTGATGTGGGTCTCTTGTCTCGTTGTACATGGACAAGAGACATTTGACCCACCCAAATACCTGCCCAACCCCAGTATGAAACATCACTAGTCATTTTACACTCTAAGTGTCATAGATGGGCTCTTATCCTATTGTGGGGGGTCCTAAGCAATTTTGCTTCCAAAGATTGAAAATTATTGCATTTTGAGGGTTATGGTCAGTGATTTTTTTGGAGATAAAATTTGTTATTTTTTTGCAAAATAAACTGAGAAATTTTTGGAAAAAAGTGCTTTTCTAGTGTAAATTCTACTAATTTTTCAAAAGTTTTGAAAAAAACTACCAAATTTTTTGAGAGCACAAACTTGAAAAAATGATCCCCATGATGATTATGGTGCAAGAGGGAACAATATATGGTTATAATAGGCAAGCTAAATTGATGTTTTTAAATGTATTATTGTGCTTTTGTAAAATTCTATAATCATCCATGTTGTTTTACTTTGCAGATGGGCAAACTGAACTTGAAAGGTTCATAAATTGGTAGTAAGGTAAAAAAAGTTCTTATCTATTTGGTTAAAATCTTTTTGTATCTAGTGATTGGTTAAAGATACCTTGGGTGGGTGTCTCAAGGTTTTGATCTAAAGTATACTTCTTTTCTTGTTTCCTCCCTTTGACCATTCATGAATTAGAGCTAGAAAATTTTCAATGAAGGTTGTATAATGGCAATGGTTGGTGTGGATGCTTATTTCCTACAGAATAAGGATTGTACCAAAAGTATCACTTTAGCTTCCAACCTATGTCCCACCTTGGAAAGGAACTAAGAGAAGTTAGGTTGAAACTTGAAGGTGGTAGATAGGAAAAACACAAATTACTAGTGACTGTGGGATATGTGGTTGGGTCCTTCAGGTTTTTCTCTAAGAGACATGGTGGGGAGAAAGCTCGACAAAACCTTATTCACCATGATGAATAGGTCAAATGTACACAGGACTTTGTTTACCAGAAGAGGAATGGAATTCATTTTGCTTTTGATGAGATTGACAATACACAAAAAATGTACCAAAAAGGAAATTCTGTATATATATATGCACATTCTGGGATTATTTGACTACTTTTTTATTAGTTTGTGAAAGGAAAACCCCGGAGATACTAGAGATATCCGTAAAGTAAGACAAACATAGCACCAGAACCCTGAGTTTGGTCATACACAGGGTGAGATTTAGAAAAAAATTTGCAAAAATGCACATTAGCATTCAAGGGGGGTGAAACTCAGAAAACCATCAATTTTGGTAGTAAACTGAGTTTCATCCTGTCTTTCATTTTTCCTGAGTGCCTTCACTGCTGCTACATATATTTTCACTGCTCCTAACGGTACAACTAGCACAATTAGTCTCGAACATTGTGCGCTAAATGCTGAGTTTCAGCATTTCATACTGAGATTTATTAAAATGTCTTTACTTTGCAGATACCACTGAAAGAGGGGATAGCGGGTGAAAGGAGGCCCAAAGACAGGGTCACTTTATGGATAACTCTACTATATTGAAATTTCTATGCATAATTGGAATTCAAATATGCTTTGATCAGCAAAATGGTTGTCTGAATATTTTTGGATCTATCTCATGGATTTTCTGTGCCATGTCTTCTGTAAACCCTAGCTTTTCAAAAAGTGCATTGTCTTTTCCCCCTTCAACCCATGCAGGCATCATGGATTCTATTATTTGTTGCATTTTTTGACAAATCATTTAAATACTTGAGGGCTTCCACCCTCATTATTTCCTGAAAAGGAAAAACAAAAGAATCCCACACAAAGAATGTTAGATTGGGTTACATACATCTTTGAGGATACGGATATTGTGAGTGATGATGGTTAGTTGAATTACACAATTGATGGATGGTTCTTCTTATGACTCGTTGGTCACAAGAGATCCATAGACTCATTGATGATTCATTGTCTACCTCATTCATAAAGAATAGGTAAGATTATTGGGAGAGAAATCGATTTCTTGGATGATGAGTTACGGACATAGTCATCTGGCCTAGTTTGCATGGTTTGAAGTTTGAACCCGTGTTGGCAAATTACTATAGTTCCAAAAAGATCAGTCACATCCAGTTCTCTAATTGCATATGAAGGACTGAAAGTTTTGAAATTTTATTTATGGTAGTTCCTTACTAAATCGGTTCTGTGTAGTTACCTCATAAACAGTCGGTCATATGTTGATGAATTTTTGAAGTTAATTAAGAAAAACAATTCAGCAAAAGAGAACTGATTTATAACATGATTTTGATATTTTGTTGTCAATTTATTTTCTGTTTCCAAAGTTGAGAAACTTGATAAAATTTGAAGAAAGAATGAGGGGCTAGCTACTGCTTCCCACCTCCCACAAATCCTTGTAATTAAAGCTAAGGACCATCAATTTAATTTGGTTGCTGGTTCTCTAGCACACACCTACTTCATTCATATTTTAACATCCAGAGCAGAGCAGGGATTCTTCTTTTCTTTTTTCTCTTTGGTTTCAATTTTGTGTTTTTGGAAGTTTGGTGAATCTTTTCAGCAACATAGCTTCAACGATATAGTTTGAACTTTGAACCAAGGAATATGGAGAACCCACTCATAAAATACCACATCAAATGTGTTTCCTAAGTCACTTCTAGGGAGTGGAAGTTGGACAAGTCAGAAGTTATATGCCCCCAACAACTGCATGTAGAATGGTGGTATGGTGGCTCATGTGCTTAAGTAGAATAACAACATACACAAACGAAAACATAGAAAGCATATTTTGTCAATTGTTGAACAATTTGTTGAATATATGGCAGAATATGAGAGAGCATTGAACTTGTGTACTGTACAACCAAGTGATCAACTCTGTGGCTCCCAAATCCATGCACCAGCTGACCAATCCATCCCATTAAGACTTTCTTTTCCTTGGAGTACATTCAAATCAATAAGTTGGATCAGCCTAAATTTGGCTAAACCTTCTTGTGGATGTTCACCAATTTGGCTACTCACAAAATTGAAAACAAAACCTGACAGCCAATCTGAGGCCATTAAATTGTATATTTTACTGGGTGTGTGGAGATTGTTATATCTTGTTGCAAATTTACAGTTCCAAATCCATTTTCACACTATTTGAACTTTGAAGTATATGTATCATCTACAGTCCATTTTGCTGCTCCCAATGGCTGATCTGCCGTTGTACTACGAGGATTCTCATGGCAATGATAGTCTAAGGTTCCAAGTTTTGCACGTTCATTTTATTGGCCTTGCCTTGGTTGACAACTATATTGTGTTTAGATTCATTATAGTAGCTTAAGGGATTTTGGGTCCTACATAATAGTTCTATTTTGATATGAGGATTTTTGAAAGATGATATTTTGGCTTGTGTTGAAACTTAAGATTAGTTATAGAGTTATAGCATGTTGAAGGATTTTGATTTCTTTTAGAGGATTTTTTTAAGATTATATTTTTGCATGGTGAAATATTTGTGATGTAAATGGCAAGGCCACAGTGTGAAACACCACTTGTTTCAGATGCTGTCAGTGAACTTTACAAACACTCATAATATAAGGTTTGAGAAAAAAAAATTGCAATGCAAAGTGTCCGTGCTCTCATGTATGATATCAACAAACAACAAAAATTCATTCATAATTGTCTGGACAAAAGAGTGCTTGAAGAAGGTAAATGGGGACAACCAAGTACAATTTTGTGGCTGGTCCTACCCGGCTCCTTCCACCCACTCTAAAGTTCTCAGCATACGTTTCAAATAATGCATGTAAATCTTGTGATGAAACAATTTGGCATATTGTGTACTTGAGCACATTTTGTCTCAAACCAACTTAGATTCAACAGCCTACATTTTTCTAAAGAACATTTCAACACAAACACTGCAATTTGAATAAGGGGCATGATCAAATCAAAGTTTTAAATGGACAAAGTTTCCCAACCCTGTGAAAGTTAAATTTCAGTGGTTTTTTAACTTAAAAATTCCACAACATTTCTCATGTAACATAATTAGCAAGTCTAGGTTTTTTAGAAACAAATCCATATGGCACAAAACAAGAAAAAACTAAAAACTTAGTTGAAATGTGGAATTTTATCCACAATTTTTTTCCTTAAAAATTTGGAAAATTAAGAAAACAAGCAATTTGTGTCAGAATATTCCTGTTTTACTTTTTGGCATTGAAAATGTGTGAACTTCACCCAAAAGAAAGAAAGAAACGATGTTGGATTCATAGGTAGTAGCTAGCGTGCATACATGTGAATTCATAAAATATGTGTGGATCAATAGTGGTGTCATGACATAGTTTTTTGCAAGATGGTTTTGCTCAAATCCATTTGGCATGTACCAACATTAATATTTTAACTAGTGGACATTGGTTTCAAGTTATCAATTAAATATGAAAATATATATGTGATCACATAGTAAATTAATGACCTGAATTAATTGGGCATTTGAAGTTCTAATAGATGGATGATTAATATCATAACTTTGGGATTACATATGAACTTTTCTTTTTGTGATTTCATTTAAAAATGGTTCTCCATAGATTTTTTTTGAAATTTTTTGTCAAAAATTCAATGATTTTTATAAACAATCATCAAAATTAGAAATAACTAAAAAAAATTGCTAGAGTTTTATACATGGTTCAAGTACGTGGCCACAAAATAAGGACATATATTTTATATTGCTTTAATATCAGAAATTGACTAAATTGACTTATGGAAGATTGTCAAATTAGTTACATTAGAAAATTTAAAAACAAAACTTAAGTTATTAGGAGTTCAATATTTCCCTTGTAGCATATCATGACAAATCTAGAAATGAAATCCTCTTAGAAAATAATTTTGTAAAACTTTGGTTTTGAACTTTTTCATGACTGTTATTGATGTGGTTTTTAAGAAGTTCATATCATTCTGAAAAAAATACAATTTTGTTTTGAATTTGTGCACACATGTAAAAAAGTGATCTTCACTTAGGACCATCCATAAATGGAAATGTATTTATAGAATTGATGGATTGCTGTTGCTTGACATTTAGTCATTGCAAGGCTTGAAAAAGATATAAAATAAATTAACTTATGAACAATTATCATGAAAATGTTGTAAAAAAACCATTAAAAATGGAAAAAATACATGTGATTGCAAAAGCACATGGTCCAATATAAAGTAAAAAATCACAGGCTGCTATTTATTTATCTTGATTCTTTTGTAGTTTGATTACAAAAACAATGAATATTCGATAGGCATGAGGGGGCACAACTAATGGGCATACCTGAATTTATGTATTTTGTGCACTAAAGATTGACTTGTTCTTGTGTAGATGTATTTGTAATTTAATAAAGATAATTGCTTAAATCATTTGCATCTTTAACAAGCAACAATTGGCACAATTAACAAGAACGTAAAAATTTAGAATGCAAATATTGCATTGGAGATGCAATTAACATATTGGTTTTAACATTTTTATCGACCCCAAGGCTCATTGCAATTTACAACCAACTATTGTTAATGAACAACTCCAAACTTAGTGGGTTGTTGATTGACAAATTCATTAGCACTTGATCACACTTTTACACTAATTTTAATGGGTAATGAAGATTGTGTCAAACTTGTGCTATCTATTAATGAACAATTTTGACATCCTTGATTGTTTTTGCTTTTGAGTGGGTGTAGGTTGATGTGTAATCAAAAGAAATGGCTACATAAAACAACAAGAGAAAAACATATTTGAAAACCATTAACAAAACCTAAAATTTTATCTTTATAGAGTCAAAGTCCTAAACCACAGAAACCTACAATAGAAACCCAAGTTCTATGCTTAAACAAAAGTTCAACAAAATTTGAAATAAAGTGATGTTGCAATAACAATGCCCACTACACAAGTGAATTCATTAACATCACGATCTTAATGATGCCCATCCAACTTCTATTTTAGACTTTTTGATATTGAATTAAACTTTCATTTCATATGTTGAAGGTTTAACTAGAGATTAGATCTTTCAATGTTTTTTTCAATCCCTTGAGCTATTAAGATCTCACCTTTATTATGCAATGCATCATTTCAAGCATGCTCTCTTTGCATCACTGCTACAACAATCATTCTTCCCATCCAACAGGTAGTTCAAAGGTGTGATAATTTCTAAAAAAGTGGACAACATTAGGTTGCAAAGAGAATAAGTAAGATTGTTTACATGGATTCCATGGTATGAGATTGGTTTTGCAAATTGATAAAATCTTAAATTTCATTCACTTTTTGCTTCAATTTAAAGATAATTCTTATGGGTTTTTCATGCTAACCATTCCAAAGAACTAATCACCCTTGGCTTGAATAATCCTCCAAACCTTCTCCAATTAAATGCATGATTGTAGAGTTAATTATATACCCAAATTTTTATAGCTCGAATCACCTTGTATTGTCATCACATCTCGACACCAACCCATCATACAACATTATAAATACATAACACATTGCCTTAGGTAGCCATTGGTCTAGTGGAAAAGAAACACAACTACCAACATAAATAGCAAACAAACTTACAAATTTCTCCAAACTAAGTTGATAACTTAGCTCTGATTTCACTTTGCAACTCCATTTCAACGTCCCCCTTTTATTCATATCTACACCATCTCCCAATTTTACATTTTGAAACTTCATCAATGCTATTCCATCCTCCACATAAAATAAGTCCTACATTACACACAAATAACAAACATATCCACTCCCACACATGCCTTCTTCAAATCCTTACAACGATGGTTAATCTAAAAAAACAAATAATGACAAAAAGCTTCTCATTGTCATTGTGCAAAACGTTGATAATGACACAAAATTTAAAAACCTAAAATTCTATGTGTTCACATTGAGAACATAGTCTTTCCACCTTCAATTTACATATGAATAGCCTTAACTTCATCAATTGTTGGCTTCCAAACAAATTAGCCTTGCCCTATTGTTTATTAAGAGACAACTACTTGGAGGACCATTTTCTCCCCTCCTGAACCTCAAAGTAAAAAAATTGAAGAATAAAAAAGTAATCTTTAAAATGTTGGAATTTTTTTTAAAAAAAACATGTGGCAAATTTGAATTGTTCTCAAACCTAACTTTTAGGTTCGATAAATGGGCCACAAAAAAAAAAAGAAAAAAAAAAAGTCCAAATTTAATCCTCTTGGAAACCATTATCTTGAACCTTGCAAGACCTAAGTTTTGTTTTCCAAAACGGACAGGTGACAAGTTTGGAATTCCTCAGGGTGGCTTCAACTTAAGCATCCTTTTAAAAAAAAACTTCTTGGAAAAGAAAAAAATCTTCAACCCTAAAACCAAAACCAGATTAATAAAAAATCATGATCTGGTTACGATTCTCAAATGAATTTGAAACCAAACCTGGAGTCCGATTCCACTGACCTGAAATGGCATGACCAAGTTGGAGGGGGGGGGGGGGTTCCAATCAGATTTTATAACTGACCCCCTTGATCCAGTTCCAATTCCATTCAGTTCTATAAATGGGACTCCATTTTTGTTTTCAAAACTGGACCAAAACCGAGCTCAAATAACTGGGTCCACCTGGGTAACGGGCCAAGACCGGTCTCTAGTCTGTTACCCTAAACCCTGAAGGGCCTAACCGACAAAAGCCATGGACCTTAGGTTAGTTTTAACCAACGGTAAGCAAGTGCAGAATTCAGTTGGTACTAATAATAAGGCTCCAATATTCAACTCACGTGCAAAAGTTAGGCACCGAAAAGGCTACAGTAGAAATTGTACAGAATCTGTGGGAGGCACGCAGGCAGGGGGGCCATGTTTGAACGAAGGAATTTCTTTTCCCTCTTAGAGATCATCGGCATCTGCAGCAGCAGCAGCACATCACAGTGTTCAAAGAGTTTGGCTTCATAAGGCAGCAGTTCCTTGCCAGTGTTCCTCATCATCTGCTGCATCTTCCCCCACTGACACTAGTCACCCTCACTCTCTCAGTGTGTCTCTCTCCTCATATTCAGCTGCTCCCAGCTGAGTCTTGCTCTGCCAATTCTGACCAGCTGCTTGCTGCTCCAGCCTCTGAGCCTCTGACTACTTTGTTGTTGTGTTTCCTGATCGACTTGGTAATCATTTCTTCTCTCTGCAACTGTAATTGAGTGGTCCTTGATCAGCTCGCGATTGCACAAGCTCTTCCCAGTTCTTCACTTAGTGTCCAGCATTAATATCTCTCTAGCTAGACATCAGCAGGCTTTGTCGATACTCCTGCAGCTGCAGCTCGTCATTTTGCAGCAGTTACTAGCTAGTCGTCAGTTCTCTCTCTCTCTCTCTCTCGCCTGCCTAGTCTGCCATTCTAGATCCACTCTTTCGTAGGACTTCCCTGAAAAACTATACATATTGCACAATTGAATAATATTGCGCCTGTCGTGAATGAAAGATCAAGTTCTTTCAGAATGATCCGAGTTGATTAATCCTGCTTTTTCATGAAGTTTGAATAGATTTTATATGTACCTTTGCAGTTGTTTTCAGAAAGTAATGGATAGATGACATAAGACAGCCTCATGAGTCCTCTCATCAAGCCGATCCTGATCATCATCACCCCAGATCAGCTGATCTAGTAGTCCTTCAATAGTCATGATCGACCTCCATTCTGTGGCAGAGATTCAATGGTTGGAGTCAATTACATACTCCTGCAAGCACTGTTGTTTGTTTGTTTGAGTCTTCAGACAGTAACCCAGCATCTGATGAATCACAACGTCTTCAGTGTCATCAACGATTGTTCAGTTCATGCCAGGATCCCAAGAACAGAATTTTGTAGGAAGTGTAGTAGTGGAACTTGCTAATTGGAATGCTAATTGTTGAATGATGAGAAGACTAAACTTGGCGTGTACAACATGTTTGTGCAGCAGGAGACGTTAGACCTGCTTTTTTACATATGGCTGCCTGTATGATGAATTCGACTCGGTCAAGCAGATCAGTACTACTCATGGGTCGGATGCAGCAGCAATTGAAACTACTGATGCAGCTAGCTGCTGTGTTGATGATTGGAGCTTCACGCTTGTGTAAAGTCTCTGCTGGAGGCTACACTGGGGATACTTACTGGAGCCCAGCCCATGCTACCTTCTATGGTGGGGATGATGCCGCTGGCACTCAAGGTGAGACTTGAACAATGTGTGTCAGAATGTATGTGTGTGTGTGTGTGTTTTGAGGATTTGAATGCCCGTGCAAGTCTGATAAATCTTCTGCTGGTGTTCTGCTGCTGCTGCTGTCATAGGTGGTGCGTGCGGATATGGCAACCTTTACAGTGAGGGCTATGGCACGAACACAGCAGCTCTGAGCACGGCTCTTTTCGATGGAGGCTTGAGATGTGGAGCTTGCTACAAGCTGATATGCAACCAGCCTCGATGGTGCGTGCCTGGCACACCTGTCCTGACTGTGACAGCCACTAATTTCTGTCCTCCCAATTGGGCGCTACCCAACGACGACGGCGGGTGGTGCAACCCTCCTCTCCACCACTTCGACCTGGCTGTCCCTGCCTTCATCCAGCTCGCCCAGCCCATTGCTGGAATTGTTCCTGTCTTCTACAAGAGGTAATGTCAATTCACACCCACAACTCAGAGCTCTTGGATGATTCCTTCCCTTGTGGGAGAATTGTCTAACTTTAACTTCAAGAATAGACTACAAACAAACGCAGGGAATAATTGTGCAACACAAGGGGTCTTGCAACTTTCCCAAGGAACCTCATCACAGGGAGGAAAGTTCAATCTAGAAGGGTTTATATACATGAGTTCCCGTTTGTAAGCCAGCTTCCTATTGTGATGTTATAGCGGTTGCTATGTGGTGCGTGCAGGGTACCATGTGAGAGACGAGGAGGATTGCGCTTCACCATCAATGGCAACCCTTGGTTCCTGTTGGTGCTGATCACAAACGTGGGAGGAGCCGGGGACGTGCATCAGGTGTCAGTGATGGCAGAAGGAACAAACTGGTCCTGGATGCCAATGCAGCAAAACTGGGGCCAGAATTGGCAGCACCAAGGCAATGTTCTGTATGGACAGACGCTCTCCTTCAAGACAACTACCAGTGACGGCCAGACGGTTGTCTCCTATAATGTAGCCGACACCTTTTGGCAATTCGGCCAAACCTTTGAGGGTAGCCAATTCCTGTGGTAACAATTTACATATGGAACCATCCACCATGAGGAGCTATCTGCATTTGAGAAAGATTTCTAGACTCGATCATTAGATGAATCCCCGCCAACCTTCCAAAGTTCCAAAACTGCTGCTGCAGCGCCCACTAGACCGAATCTATCCGCAAGTCTTCATGACAGGATTATAGCACATGATCAGCTAGCTATTGTTGACGGATTAATAACTCCCTGAAGATTAAAACTCATTGCAAGTGAGCTGATTTATTAAGGGAGCTAGCTAGCTAGCTGCAGCTGATCGACTAGTATGATTAGGTGAATGTCTTACAGTAATTTGACATGCCAGAGGATCATAAGGAAAACATGCTGCAAACTAGCTAGCACAAGGTGAGATCAAGCTTTAAAGACGACCTAGATCAAGCTTAATGACGCGATCAATTGCTGCATTTCTTGAACAAGTACATGCAGATATGAGAAGATCAGTACTACTCCAATTACAATCTCTAGCTAGCATGGAACGCAATAAGTCGAGGTGAAGAAAGCTGAATCTAATCATCAGTATGCAAATCGACTAGATCTACAATTCATGGTCGTCACCATATTAATGTGCAACTGATTGAATTTCATAGATCGATCCTAGCTAGCTGTTGCAGATCTAGCTAGCTAATGATCCGAGTTCATTCTCAGTTACAACACTAGTAGGCTAGGGGATTGATCCAAAGATTGTCTCAGTTGCAGCAACTCAGCTGCTACTGCAGTTTGTACAGGAGCTGGAACGCCATGGAATGGCGTGCTAGCTAGCTTGCTAGCTAGTAGTACTGATCATAATTCAAGTACTGTAGTGATTCAGTACATGAAGGTCGCTGAGGTGTTTGATGATTTCGAAGAATTAGATCATCACCCGCTCCTTAAAACATTTTCTGGAAACTTGTCTTAGCTGATTGCCCAGATCAGAGATCAGCAGCATGCAGCAGCTGCTGCAACAATATATATATTATTGTACTGAAATGCCATGCATGATATTCTATTGTATTTTTAATACTAAAAAGTTCATAGCTTTAATATATCTATGTTCAACAGATTTGGTCCATCAATATCTATTGAGTTTGAGAACAAACGTGTGCATGCCATTAGTACATTATAATCCAGAATGACTCTGGAATTGTAGCAGTGACAATCACCAAAATATATATCCATGTTGTTGGATAGGAAAAAAAGAGTGAGATAATTATAAAATGGAGGTAGTTATTAGGAAAGGTGAAAAATAGTTAATATTATGAAAGCTAATAAAACAAGAAAGTAATTATGAAATAATTAAGCTTGAAAATGAGATAGTTATTTTTGAATTCTCTTTGGAATGGTCCTTTGAATTCTCTTTGGAATGGTCCAAGGACGACCATACAACCATAATGATCATGTAGAAGCGACATATAAATCAGTTCCCATGAAACATCGTCATTGGAATTAGCAGTTTTCTTTAATTTTAGTACTATAAGTTCTCAGCTGAAAATATTGTGCCTTTTTGTGTGTACCAGCTACCCAGTTGGTTTAGAAAAGATGGGTAACTTTCAATACCTACTAGACTAGCCTATTTGTCCAAAGTACTAATGTTTTTCATTTGGCCTTCATTAAGAAGCACCAAACAAGAAGGGAAAGGGAGGAACACAAAGTGAGGACCAATGTCCAAAGTTGAAATAACACCCAAAAGTGAAAGGGAGAAAAAAGCACTCACCCAAATCCAAAGCCCACCCAAAAGTGAAATGGAGAAAAAGGCACTCGCACAAATCCAAAGCCCACCCAAAAGTGAAAGGGCGGAAAATGCACTTGCCCAAATCCAAAGCCCAAGCCGTGGTCCTAAACCTCTCTCACTAGTGGGGTGAAGCAAATCAGACAAAGAGAGGATTTGTTGGTTCTGCCAGGAGGGAAGCATTGTTTCTTTTAAGGACATTTTTTAAGCAGCCTACGTGCTGATCATCCATAGCCATCTGGAAGCTGATGTAGACAAAGTGGTGATCATCGATAAGAAGATTTAGCCAATCTGGCTATGAAGCTGCACAAATCTTTAATCATTGAACTATATTTTCAGCTTTTATTTACTGAAATCAAATGTAGAAATCTAACTATTTTTTCCTAAATTTATTTATTTTTCTGACTTCTGGCCATTGCAACCCTCAAAATTAAAATGATTGATTTTTAGATTTAAAAAAGTTTCTTCTCTTGGCGAGTTTTCCCCAGGAAAAAAAAAAGGCTGGAGGGAAGAACCTTCAATTTTCATCATGTGCATGGGTATCCACAGAGAGAGAGAAAGATTGTGGAGGAGGAACTGTGGAGTTTGTGTCGAATTTTTTTCTCCTAAGGATGTGAATACTTGATTGAAATTGTGGTTTGATTATTGTGTCGCTCAGCAAACCCCCCCCCCCGGGACTCCTCTCTCTGGCTCTTGGGAAGCTTTGCAAATCCTCATAATTATTGTTACCTGGAACAATTGCGTTTGCAGACAGAAAAAAATTGACTGTTCCTCTTTGGAAAGGGAGAGGAAGCAGGAAAAAGCTTGAGCAGGACCCAATCTGTGTGAATTGTGATATGTCTGTGGCTAGATCAATCTGCGAATCGTGGTATGCCTTCTGTTAGAGAGAGAGAGAGAGAGAGAGAGAGAGAGAGAGAGAGAGAGGTTGTTGGGCAAGAGAGTTTATGGGGTAGTGATGTCTGCCATCAAAACAGGAACTGTGTATGTGGATCATGCAGGAGCAACATTGCATTCAGATTCTCAGCTAAAAGGAACTCTGGATGATCTATCTGCAAATCTTTACAGCAATCCCCATATCCAGCCCTTTCTTTCTTTCCCTCATCTAATTGTTCATTGCCTGAGAGGTTTGAAACAGTCCAAGAGCTGTGATTCGGGAGATCCAAAAGGTGGCTATGGAAGATGATGGGTAACATCCTTGACAGAAAACAAAAAAAAAAACAGACAGTCGAAGTCACAGCAGCATCCAGACATCTGATGCTGGTCAGCAGGTAAAAATCTTCTGCTGAGATCTTGCAGAAGAAGCTACTTGACAATAATGCAAATTATGCTTTCTTTTGTGAGGTTTGGTTGCTGCTGGCCTGTGGGTGATAACATTCAGCAAGAAGTTTTTTTCTTTTTTCCCTCACAGGTTTTGGCTCTCTTCAATGCACCTGCTAGAGAATGCGCGTGTGTATTCACAGCAGGAGCTACCTCAGCACTGAAGCTAGTTGGAGAAACTTTTCCATGGAGCAGCAAGAGTGAGTATCTTTACACGATGGAGAATCACAACAGTGTGCTCGGGATTCGAGAGCATCCTTTTTTCATCTGGTCACTTATCTGAGGTTTTTCAAACTGCCGACTTTGAGTTTTGACTACTCAGACAATTCTTCTTCTTCAGTAAGTACAGTTTGTGAAATGTGATCTCCTTTTCTCGGCTTCATCTTTCTGTAGGTGCCATCATGAGATCATCATTGCATTCTTGACACAATGGAAAAAGATATGCTCTTGATCACGGTGCCACTGCCATAATTTGCTGTGGCTGTGGAATGGGTCTCCCCCCAAGCTCCAAATCTAGAAACTAGGAGAGAGGCATTGCACAGATAAAATGCAGGAGTCCACTACGAAGGCCCATGGGATCTTGGGTTCCGACAGGAGAATGTAAAGGTGGGGATACTGAGCTCTCTTTGTTTGGATTTTGAACTTGTGGGTAGTTGGTTTTTTGCTTTTTCTGTTCGATGTTGTTCTGGCTTACGTTGCCAAGAGTTTTGGTGTTGGATTTCAAAGAGTTCAGAACAGACAGGTGTTGTGATACGGTGGTTACGGATGATGCCAGAGGATCAAGAGCTCTACCACTTGTTTGCATTTCCCCTTGAACGCAATTTCTCAGGAGCAAAATTCTACTTGGATCTCATCACTCAGATTCAACAGGGCAGAAATTGTGGAAAAAAACACTTGTAAGGTACTCATCACATGACTCTCTAGTTTTACACATAGGATCTGACAATGCCAATATAAGCACATTTGGCATCAAGAGCACCTAGTCATTTTTCCCATGGACTTTATATTCAGGGACACAAGAAAGTAAGATTGTCTAGATTTTCTAGCAGGTAGTGACATTCCTGGAATCGGATCCATATTCTCTAATCAATCAATCACTGTAAAGAGGGTGGTGGTGGCATCTATCTATCAGTATGTTGTTGGAATTGGGAGAATGAGGATTGGGTCTGACCCAGCAGGGGTTAGTAGCTGGTGCTTGTGGATGCTGCCAAGGGATGTGGCACTACAACCCCAGACTTGTCTAGATTCAAAGCAGACTTTGTGGCCATCTCATTTACAAGGTAACAAGACAGTCCAATCTCATGCTCGTTGACATTGACAACTGGTGAAAGCTGACAATTTTCACATTGTGCTATTCTCTATAGTCTTGCTTGCATGCATCTCAATTCATTGGGCAGTTAGGATTTTTCTTGAGCAAAAAAAATTGGATATCATTCACAGCTTAGAAACCTGCTGGCTGTTTGTCACTGGTTGCAGTTATTTGACTACCCAACAGGTCTGGGAGCACTTCTTGTCTGGGATGGGTAAGCACAAGATTCACATTCCTTGATTTTACTGCTTGCCATATTCTTGTTGGGGAAAACCATTCTGGTAGCTCCTTTCAAGTTTCCTGACATTATGGATAAGATAGCCAGAATCTATGTTTTGGGTTGTGTAATGATCATGTGTTGTGGTGATGTTGGCAGATGCTGCACATCTGCTGAGAAAGAACTACTTCACAGGAGGTGAATTCTTATGTCATTTTAATGCCTTTTTCTTATGCTTGTCGTAGCCAAAGCTTTTCTTCATGACATCCAGGGCAATCATCTTCTGGTTCTATCTACAGTATGATGATCAGGTAGTTTCTGTGCAATCTTGTTCCTCCAGACAAGAGTTTTTATTTGTTTTGCTCATCAAAAATTTTTTGCTAACAAAATTAGTTGTAGTATTTCCTTTCAGCAAAGGCACACAATTGTTGAAATGTATGTGAACTGGTGGACATCCTGTACACAGGCACAGTGGCAGTTTCCATAGCAGAAATGAGATAGAACAGAACAGTGGCTCAAGGATGGCACTGCTTCATTTCTCAGCATAGTGCACTCTGCCATGGGTTTTTGGTTATCAATCAGCTACAACCACAAAACATCAGTAGGTGAGGATCTTAGGCTCACAAACTCAGAGTATCTGACACCATCACCATTTCCATACCACTTGGTGCTTAACTGCTTCAAACTGACTGATCATTGTAGCTGAAATCTTGCACTTCTGATTGAACAAGGTATTGGTGATGCAGGCACATCAGGTCCTTGACCAGCTACATGGCTACAAAACTTGCAGGCTTAAAGCATGGGAGTGGAACTCTGGTTTGCATTCTATATGGGAACCACCATCACAATAATGATGATGATCACCATCATCAAGCAGTAAGTAGTGCATTGATGTCATGATCCAGTTTCATTTGCATCTGGAATCTTCATCTGCAAGTGCTGAAACTTTATCACACAAAATCTTTTAGTTTGTCATCATCTCTGGTGGATGCTTGTTTTTTGCAACAGCAGAATTACTGGGGCCCACAGTGTAACCAAGGCCCAATTGTGGCATTGAATCTGAAGTGGGCTGATGGGTCTTGGGTTGGTTACCATGAAGTTGAAAAGCTTGCAGCTCTGAGCAATATTCTGCTCCGTGTAAGTTGCTTTCAAGATGCTACCAGTAGTTCAAAACAAGCAATTTGCAAAAGAAAGTAGTAGGTCGCTTTTGGGAAAGATTCTTTTGTCAGGTTAAAAGTCAAAATTCATCTCACAACAAATTGAACAACATTGCCTTTTTGACTTCTTGCGCAGACTGGCTGTTTTTGTGACCCAGGTGCATGTGCAAAGTATTTGCAACTCTTGCAACTGGATCTCCATACAAATTATGAGGTCAGGGATCCTGCTGAAAACTGGCAAGCTATTATTCCTCATCAAGTTGCATTCTGTCTCCAAGTTTGATCTTTCACCTGAGTCATACAAGCTCTGTAAGGATTGCTGCATTAAGGTCTCTTCATAGTCCTTAGGAGGATTGGTGTGAACTATTGCAGGCAGGCCAGGTGTGCTGAGATGATCATGATGTGATCGATGGGCAACCAACAGGAGCTGTACAGGTTTCATTTGGTTACATGTCTACATTTGAGGATTGTTTGGTAAGAAGACACCCACAATCTCAGCTGCACTTGGAGAACCTCTTTTCTGTTTATAGAAAACAATTGTTTTTTTTCTGCAATTCAATGTGTTTATATCTTTTGTCTTGCATGTGTTTTTGATGCCTTAGTTAAAATGGTAGGGCACTTTGACAATTGAATCCAGTAATGTGAAACTTGCAGGCTGTGATTAGGTTCATTCACATGTATTGTGAACCGTCAAGAGTCTACCAATTAAGTACTGTGCTGGATTCAGTGTGCGGGTGTGGCCTCTGAGTGATTGTGGTAAGTTTACCAAACCAAAAGCAATTCTGTTCTATGAGACCTGTCTTCTTCCATTCCCCATGGCTTTTACAATCCATTGGCATATGCCCAAGAGACAGAGACTGGAACATTGTCAAAGAGTGTAGAAGTTTATTACTGAAACATGGTTATACCCATGTTTTTTTCCCTCATTCGAACTCTAGAACTTTATGGAAATATGGTGTGCAGGGCTTCTTTATTACAGAGTGGTTGAGACAGAGTCATTCTGGAGATACCCTTATGCAGAAGAAAGTGCGTGAACTTTTTGTCTCACAAGCTCTGAACACCACATAGCAAAATAAAAACACTGAACTGTCACTGAAACTACTTTGCTAGATTATAAATGACGGAGATCTTTCTGGCCTTGCATTACTGTTCTCAGGAATGTGGGTTCTTTTTTGTGAGTGGGATATATGATCTGAAGATGGATGTGCATCAAGAGTTTTCAGACTGAAAAAAAATTCACAAGTTGGGATGTATTTTTACTGCCCACAGAGATATTCTTATGTTGTCTATTGAGACGAGTTTTGGGTGAGACTGAAAGTCATGTATTTCAATGTCTTGTGATCAAGTGTGGCTTTCTTCAATGTTTTCAATTCAAACATCCATTAACCTCTCAATAGGGATGATCCAAGTCTGAGCTCCAAACATGATTCATTGTCTAGCTATTCCATTACAAGGAGATTAATGTTCTGTCACAAGTGATTTGATGCTCTTTGGCAACAGGTGCTTCTTCCGATTGGTCTCAGAACACACATTCTTGCATGAGTGTATGCTGGATTCCAGCTTGAGTATGCATGAGTATTGTGGCTCATCTGAATTGGGTTTGGGTTTGGTGTCCAGAAATTTATTTGAGATTTGGCATTCAGAGACTTGTGAGTTCTCGCAACTCTCAATTGTTGTTGTTGTTGTTTAGAGCTGGAGGCAACAGCTATGGTCCAGAGGTGGCAGAAAGGTTTGCAGAAGCTCTAGGGATACCCTGCACATTGTTGAGGAGAGAACCCAAGAGCCGAAAATTGCAGTGAAGAACCTTTGGTGTTGGTGAAAGAGATGATGATGATGATGGGGGTAGTGATGAAGCCTCAGAGATCAGCTTTGTGAATGAGGGGCAACTTTTGCTTGTGTCAAAAGCCAGCACTGATGAGCTAAACCAGCGTATGGCAGTGTATGTCCATGACTGTCTTGGTGAAAAGAATACTAAGTTCAGTTTTTGAAGCACCAGAAAGAAGGTTGAGAATCAGACTTTTGGACTTTCCAAACCAGTTTTACTTGCCACCCATTCTGTGCTTCTAGTCATTTTGATTTTGGGCGGGAACTAGTTAAAGAGACAAGGGAGCTTTGAATAAAAACTTTGGCACTGCCTGGTTTGCATTTTCTGGGATGTGTTTTGTGATTTTGCAACCAATTGGGGATTAAAGCTTCTGAAAGGTGCACAAGTTCATTTAGAAAGGTGTTGATACACTGTGCATGGTTTGTTCCTGGAGATTTGCAGATCAAGGAGGTCTGCAATACTGAACATGCGCCTGTGAGTGTTAAGGTTGATGCATTGCAGTTTAGGCCAAACCTAGTGCTTCCGGGCAGCCTACCAAATGATGAAGATAATTGGCAGACTGTCAGCATCTGCAATCTGCAGTTGAACTGGAGACTGACTATGTCAAATGGTTACATGCAAGGTATGGAAGACTATTGTCAGTCAGGTCCAAAGTGAGTATTGAGAGACGCATAATCAGCTGAGGCAGATTCAAAGAAGTTTTACTCATTAATCCAGACATATATTTTGAAACAGCAGGTATGGATTCTGATGGGGGAAAAGTGCTGACAAAGCACGAGCAAGCTCTTATTGTGTAGCAACATAAAAGCAAAACTGGAATCTTCTTGTTTTGCCACCCCACTTTTGATCTCCTTAAAAGTCAAGGCTTCAAGTTTTACGGTTTCAGGTGTGAAGTTCATGCAGCTGATCCAAGTCAAGAATGCAGTAAACCAGTCTTCTTTGTGGGTGGATTCATCAAATATTAACCAAATGGCATAGTTTTGCTTTTGTACTTTCTTTCCAGTCTGCAAAGAGTGTGGGGGACTCGTAAGTATGATCCTTGAATGCAGATAGAGGTGCACTGTGTTGTACTCCATAACTTTCATATTTCATAAGATTTCCCTGTTGCAGATTGGACCTAGTAGACATTCAATTTTTGGTTTGAGGGTTTGTTTGGAATTCTCACAACTGCTACAAATGTGCAAGATCTATATGTCTGATTTTTGTTTGCATCATGAAATATGTAACCTAGAATTTGTCTATAGTTGTTGTACAATAAAATTGTTTTTTTGAAAATATTCCTTCACATTGTTATGACTTGCATGGTCATTCTATTGGAGGTTTTGTGACTTTCTCAGGTCTTTTGACTATTGGCATCAAAGTTACAAGAAAACTTTACCATAGTACCGTAGTACCATAGTACCTTGCCAGCTTGACACTACTTAAATTATTTATAGAAATGTTGAAATTTTCCAAAAATGTAATTCTAATAGAACAAAATTTTGTGAACAAAAATAGAGAATCTATTGAAGTGTTTCATTTAAAACATGGAATCTTCAAACATGACTTTTTTATTTGAGGAACATGTGTTGAAGCTGCCATTGTACTGCGGTTGTATGAAACTTGTGAAACTGAGTTTGGACTTGTAAATATGCACAATATAAGATGATCTCCAAAAGGGTTGGTAGAAAAAAAGACCCTTTTTGAGTGGCTGAAGCAGTCTATCAATGTGTATCGTCGACCCTTTCATGTTCATGAGTGAGAATAAGGGAATAATTAGGTAATACTAAGGATTTGGTAAACACACTAGAGGCTCAAATAGGGGGTGTGGCTGAAGATGCTTTTAGATCAATAAAAAATCTCAAATAATTGAACACCCTACTTCCTAGAGCATGCATATGAAGTATCCAATGCATCGGGTTTAAAAGGATTCCCATCTTGTGTCCCTTATTACAATCGTAAAGAACCACTAGAATTTTTTTAGTGTATGTGGAGGGCACATTACCCTTAGTAAAATTTCTACATCAACATCAAATGGGAGCTTATATATAAGCTTCCTCATTTTGAAGAACCTTTACACACAAGGTGTTCCTCCAAAATGAGGAACCTCACACACAAGGTGCGTCCTATCCTCTAAAATGACATCATAGTTGTCTATTTTACAAGAAAAATTCTAATGGTTTTTTGGGTCAAGGACTTCAAAAGAGTCAATTTTGTGAATTTGGGTGCCATGTTCAGGTCCTGCCTTGTGCTAGGCCCTCATTACAAGAATGGCCCTATTCAAGCTTCTTACCATACACAAAAAGAAAGACATTTTTTGCTCCCAAATCTTGTTCAACTAAATTAAATGAAATTGTTCTTTGGGTGGGTTTTATTGCCAAGATGCTTTTATGTGATTGGCTAAGTGATTTGATAACCCATTTGTGAATATAGTAACTTGTATGCATGACAGGTGCTTTTGATTATTGGTTGCAAGATAGATATTCGTGTATTATTGTGATTCACATCCAGTTAAATCCAGTCTTGAGTAGTATTGACATTTGTGCTAGTTATCAATCCAATTTCGTGCAAGTATGAAATATCATAATTGTAGGTTCCTAAAGAAACTAAGATCTAGTTGAAACCTTAGCTAACCTAGTATAAACTTGTTAGATCCCCGCCAATACCCTCTTTGTAAGGTATTACATTGATGAAAAGCAATACCTTAGTAACCTTACATATATTTGTTTGTGTACATTTGCAATTCATCCAAGTAGGTTATTTATCATCCTTTTATTTTCAGAACCTTTTAATCCACATAGATTTTCACTTTTGGCCATGAACCCTAAACCCTTTGGAGGTCAATTTTTCAATGTCTATAAGATGCTAGTTTTTGGCTTGAATGTGAGTTTTCCAAGTTAGCTTTGTTTCAATTCTTGGAAGGATGATCTATATCTAAAGATGCTAGTAACAAGGGACATTTTGGGTTGAATGAAAGTTTGCAACAACGAATCTTCGTAAGTTAGTTAGGACTCTTTTTTACTGTTTTAAATATGAATGTTTTCTTTTCTTGTTCAATTTGCATGTCTTTGATCAAATTCTGAGTGCTAATTTTCAAATCTTTGAATTGCACTTGCCTGTGTTCATGCCCAATAATTTGACAAATATGGGTCTCTTCTTTGTTTGTATGCTTGAAGTATTTCATGTTTCAAGTTTCAAAAGGTAGAATGCCTAAGGTGCTTAATAAGGGTTGAGGTATGAATTGGAGCTATAACCTTACATGGCTTTCAAATCAATCCACATTAAATTGCATAACATGTTTGTTTGTATGCTTGAGCTATTATTGTATTATGAGTGTTTTATGTTAGAACACCTAGAATGTTTAAGGCACATGTGGTTGAATTGTGAGTTGTACTTATGCCCCACTTGGGTTATGCTCCTAATCTAACCAATTTTTAAAACACAAATAATAGAGGCTATTCACTTGTACGCTTAAAATATTGTTGACTCTTGAGGTTTGAGATCAAAGCACCCAAGGTACTTCATGTGGCTAAGTTCTCACAAGGAGCTATGTGCCCATTTTGATTTAATTCCCAATCAACCAAATTTTCAAACATAGATAACAAAGGTTGCTCATTTGTATTCTTGAGGTATTGTCTACTTTTGAGATTTGAGGTGAAAGCACCCAAGGTATTTTAAGTGGTTGACAAAAGGACTGGTTCATTGACAAGAATTTTTTATCACCTGCAGTAGGAATTCTTTGGACACTTTTCTAGGGATTGGGAACTTTATGTTCATTTTGTAATTTAATAAAACTTCAAAGCTTTTTGTGAAAATTTCAGATTTGAGGCATTAGGGATTGTGAATGTCAAAGTCTTCCATTTTAACCCATGTATGCATACAATCTATTTATACTTATCATACAATTATTACAAAATAAAACGTATATATTGATAATTGGATTGACTATGCAAACTTGCAAATTGATACCAAGTAGGTCCCAAACTATTATAGATATAAATCATGAAAGTAAGAGCTAATACAAGTGGAATAATAATATTTGGATATTCTAAAATATATATGACTATAATTTTTTTGAATTAACACTAAATAGCATTTGATTAATTCAAAGTTTTTTCACTAACACAGCATTCTCGTGTCATACCTTAATGTCAAGTTGTAATTTCAATATAATATATGCAACAATAAACATTCATATTCCACAACGTAATGAATGAAACCAGAAAGTTTACCTCACACATGTCATGCCATGCCCCCACACACTTTTGTGTGAGAAAAACCACATTCTTTTGTAGGTACTAGAATTGGAAACTGGAGTAACACATACTAGTATCCAATGAGGAATGCAAAAGGAAATTTGGTACAAGAAATATTAATAATTTTGAGCTCCAAGAGACTCTCATTTTGTCTTAGAACAGAATTATTCTTCTAATATAAAGAAGCAAGCCCCAAAAAATTGCTAGAATTTTGCCTTGGTTCTAGTGTACATGCAAGTTCACCCAAGGCCAATTGGGCAATTGCATGTTGGATTTGATGGTCTGAAATTAGTATTTTTAGTTTTCTTGAGTGAAGGAACAATTCAATGTGTAGTGGCTATAATAATTATATAACAGACAGAGTTCTTGCACATTGCTTGTGCATTTTGTTTTTAAAAAGGCATAATTATGTTCTTAAAAGTATCACATATTTACACAAGAAAGTATGTTCTTGTACTAGATACTTGGTGCTGCTAAGTGTTTGGTGATTCTCGTTTGTTTTTCCTCATAATTGTTGAATCTGGTTCTAAGAACACATTAAAAAATTGCCTCTGGTTTTTAACTGTTTTCCAGTTTTAGATAATTGGCTTGGTTTTCAAAAAAACTAAAAAAAACACCAATTCTCTACCAATTTTTCTTTCAAGAGGATTTGATCCCAAGACATTCTAAAGAAGGATCAAGGTTTTTATCACTAGGTTTTCATACCTCATGTGGGAAAAATTAAATTAAATTAAATTTTAAAATGATACAAGTGCTAACACTTTTAAAGCTAAAAGCATTGACAAATTCAAATTTTTAAAAAAAAAATCCTATGTTTTTTTACACATTTGCAAGTGTTGCCTAATGATAAATGATCTCTTTAATGTAAAGAAAATCTTGAATTTGAATTTTCTTTTAACAAGTCTATACTTACTATTTTCATCTACTAAACTTTTTCACCTCTAATAGGTTGAGAATTGGACCTCATGGTTAGCCCCATAACCACCTCAAGTATTAAGGTTGAGGTCAAACAATACCTTGGAAAATTTTCAAAGAAATGGTTTTCACCTAAGTTGGAACCATTGGTTTTCATTGAGAGAACCAACTTGAAAACCAACCCTATCCATGATACCAGCCCAACGCTAACGCTACTCCATGATGCAAAAGAGAAAGAGTTATTTGCACAATTGAAATGGTAAATTTGATGATGTTGTCACAAATGATTTGAAAATTTTAGAATGCATTTTGATCAATGGATAAGATGGTTGAAATTATTGGAATTACAAGTTAAACTAATTGTAATAGATCTTTGGATGGAATGGTTGAAAATGAAGAGATAATTTAATTGTACAAGATGTATGGGTGGAATGGTCGAAAATGACAATATAACTTGATCTACCATCATTTCTCTTAAATGGGTCCTATGTGACAAGCCTTTTGGAGTTTGGCACATCAAATGGAACATTTGAGATTTCAATGGGACTTTGGGTTTGGCACCTCAAATGGAAGGAATCTTTGGAGACCTTGATAGGATTACAACCTTAATTTTATAGTGGGACTGAGAAAAACCCTAATTTGGAGAACACTAATGAGAAGGCCCCCACAATGTTCATGGAGGTGTAGACATGCATTGATGGAAATATTAATGTTTTTCTTGGATGTATTGATAAAAGCCTGCTATGTTTTTTATTTTGAAAAATTCAAATAAATGCCTACAAAACCATCATTTCTTTCATGAAAACCATTGGTTCTTTGAGGTTTTTGAAATATTAAAACTTGTAATTCTTATAACTTGTAAGTAAATTTTTAAAAATTTTGACAACAATTTAAATTAGTTATTATTAACCAAATCAAATACATTGCCCAACATTGGTTTGCATGAATTTTTTTTTCAGCGAAAACCCATCAAAAGGTGACACACATTATTTTAAATGAAATATTTTGTAGCAAATTCTCTTTTTTAAAAAATTTTTTGCCTAAAGGGCGATATAAATCTATTTTTCTAAAAAAGGAGTTGCCACATTTATGCCTACTATCCATAATTCTAAAAGTTCCTTGGAATAATGTCATTAGTTAAGTTGAAATTTGTCTATGGGTGCCTACCACCTTGGCTCCTTTGTCATGCTTGTATGCATGGCCTCACACATGACGACCGGTTATGAGCATGCCAATCATGCCTTTAGGGTTAATGTACGATCTTAGGGTTAATGTCGCAACCTTAGCCTTAAGCTCGTGACTAGGGCAAAGGCTTGCAAAGGTGCAAGCCAAAAGTGAGGCTAGGAGTCACATTTCATGCTCCCGGAAGTGTAAGAGTGTGTGAGGGAATGAACCCCCACACTCCCAAATGAGCTCTCACTTTGGAAGTTGGAGTCCCAATGGATTTTTGAATTTTTAAAAGGCAATTACAGGGGTCAAAACTCATTGGATTGAATAGTTTCTTATATAATTGGAAATATCTTAAAATGTAGATGTCTAAAATGGGTTCGCATGACCCAATTGAATACATAAAACACAACTTATAGCCAAAAGAAAGGCGAGGAGTCAAATTGTCAATTTGACTTTCGGCCATTAAAAGTCGGGAATCACCTTGATTCCTTTGTGTGCAGGTTATGTGTCACATACCGTTGGAAATCTCTGGATGAGTGTTACAACTTTGCTGTAAACCTCAACTCAATCAGAGGTTTGCACACAAAGTTATGCGCCTCCAAAGTCGCAAAATTCCCAATTTTGGGAATTTTGGGACTTCCATTTGGGAGTCCCAGGACAAAATGACAGTTGGGTGCTAACGCTATGGCCAAGCACAAAAAATAATATAAGGGGGAAGGTAGTGGCTTCCCCCAAGTCCAAGCCATGATGAGTCTCGTGAATTCGTGTTTGCTCGTGGCTTGTCGTGCACCAAAAGTGCCCTAACTATGCACTAACCAATTTGTTGTTTGGTTTTGTGTAAGTCCATGTGAGTAATTGATTTGCTTGTCACTATTCCTAGTCCCATCTTGGAACTCCAGCACACCTCTCTACCCTCAAAGTATTGTGAGCCAGGGAACACGCCCCAATTCCTTCTCCTTCCATTGTCTTCACCTTTGGACTTGTAGTTGAGTCCATTAAGGAGCTTGGGGGTGTGTTAGTTAATGTACATTCTTAGGTTACTATACGTTATTAAGTGTTTTAAGGTTATGGCTTGTTTAGGGTTTCAACTTTGTTGATGGCTATATAAAAGGCCAAACTCTTCCCTTCTCTTGTCAGTTTTTTTTTTAATAAATTATTAGGGAGAGTTTCCTCCATAATTAGCCTAGATTTCTAGATGTTCACGATGGCTATTACACGGCCACCATTTACATACACTACATTTTTTTTCTTTCTTTTCAATTCAATTTAATTCTAGAAAATTTTCTTTCTGTTGCTTAATGTTGAAAGCAATAAATTTTTCCTAGTTTTGAGTTTCTTGGGTTTCTTTTGCTTGATGGTTTCTTGTGTTCTTGAATTGCTGCTACTTCTTTTTATTTTTCTACTCTTGTACTCTAGCTATAACAGGAACAACAACCATCAACTAGCAACAGCGTAAACGAAAGAGAAGGGACATCGGAAAAGCCCACGGCAGCTATTATGAAACAATCACCGAACAGCGACGCATTGATCTACAACTAGAAATAAACCATCACTGGCTTTCAATTCAACATCGATGAACATGGCTTCCACATTGACACCAAACAATGTTTCAAGTCTCTAATTAGTGATAAACTAGTGTTGTTTCTCTAGTCGTTGCACTTGTGCTCGCAAGCTCTTAATGGTCACATCCGATGTGGCCTTACTATTGTTGCTACTATTACCCTTGGCATGACGCACTGCTCGTTTTTTGTTCATGGCGACCTTTGAACCAAGAGGAAGAGCACCAAGAGTAGGTGAAGCGACGAGAACAAGTGTTACAACAAAGGCACCACCATCCACTACAACAAGCTCTTGCTTATGCTACCTTTAGGTGCTATTGACTAGAGTTAAGGATGAGGACACCATCGCCTTCAACCTCTTGGCTTTGGCCTCTGACCTTTCGGCCACAATGGCCTTCGCATTTTGCTTAGAGTTCTAGCAAAAAAGAGAATAATAATAATAAACACAAAATAGAAGAAAAAAAATTTCTCTCTTCTCTTCTACACCCCATCACTACAAAGCTTGTGGACATAGATCGTTCTATAGCGCCATTACCGTTGTCATTTCTTGTCATCGCCATTGCCATACGTTGTTCTCGTTTGTTGCCATTGTCGTCCATTGCCATCATCGTTTGTCATCATCATTTATCGCTGTCCATTGCCGTCATCATCTATTGCCATTGTCGTTCATTACCATCGCCATCACGGTCCATTGCCGTCCATTTGTTGCAACCCTAGCCTTGGGTTCACGACCAAAGCAAGGGCTTGCAAAGGTGCGAGGTAAGAATGAGCCTAAGAGTCACATTTCATATTCATGGGAGTGCAAGAGAATGGGAGGGAATGAACCCCACACTCCCAAATGAACTCCCACTTTGCACATGAAGAAAAAGCTTGATTTGCAACTAGTGTTTACGACTGTTTTTTAGTCGAAAGAGACATTTTACAATTAACTATCTAGTAGTCGCCTAAGACAAGTCGCAGACAACAAATAGTCGCATAAACATTACATCAGGATGACATCATCAGATGATAGATGAAGGTTAAATTTCGTATATACTTTTTCATCTGATGGGGCCAGTATATACATAGTGTATATGGGGCATCATTTTGCGACTATAAGTTGCAACTATTTTGGTGGATCCAACCTCCAACCATGTGGAGACACATGTTAACTATTGAAATACTTAAATT
>Ga0116231_10004903_pt1 | contig 26805 bp, 18 predicted proteins | sample S1TSphgellanicum_2_FD_89695 | JGI IMG/M metagenome (GOLD analysis project Ga0116231, IMG submission 89695) | Host-associated microbial communities from peat moss isolated from Minnesota, USA - S1T2_Fd - Sphagnum magellanicum MG | ecosystem: Host-associated > Plants > Peat moss > Unclassified... | reverse complement strand
ACCTACTTAGGTACCTATAGACTATTGACCTACATAACTTAACTTACACCCTAATTTAAATCACTTATACTATTATCTAAATCTATTTCACCTACAATTTATAATTAATTAAGAATGGATGGATTTAATGTGGCATATAGTATGAATGAATGAATGAATGATTTAATGTGCCAAATCGTATGGATGAATGGATGGTATGACATGTAAAAGTGGTGGCAATGTGTTGGCAGGAAATTCAAATTTTGAATTATAGTTGAAAGCTATTTGAAATGATGTCAACTTGCATAGTTGAAAGTTAATTGACATCCCAACTGTAACCGCATACTTCATCCATCCATGGATGAAGGGACTACCCTTATATAACATTGTCATTCACTTTGAACTTTCTTTGCACTTTAGTTTGATTTTTTTTCATTTTTTATAGTTTGTTTTGTTTTATCTTGCATTTTTTTAGGCCCAACTTGTGTTTAAAATTTTAAATCATGTAGTTTAATATCAATTCATGAATTTTTTCAAGTGAGTGCATAGTGCCTTTTGCATGTGAGGAATTTCAAGTTTTTCATTTTGGGGTTATTGTTAAGTTGTTTTTCTTTTTTATCATGTTCAATCTTTTTCTTCTTCTTTTCATTGCATGTTTTTAAAAAATGTATTAAGCACATTAAGTTCATATGGTGTCAAGGCAAATGAACATGAATAACATGAGGAAACAAGCTTATGGAGTTTGGAAGCCACCACCACACATGCCTCTTACAATTGCAGGTGCTTAAAAGAAAATTTCCTCTTTTTTGTTTGTTTTCCTTTTACCAAGATATTTCTTCTTTTATTTCTCCACCATGTTACCTTAGTTGATTTTTTTTTTAGCTAGTTTTTGTTTTGAACTTTTATTGGTTTTTGTTTCAACTAGGTTTTTCTTTAAACTTTCATTAAGGTAACTAGGATGGTTTTAGTACACTTAAATGCTTAGGGTAATCCAGATTCAAGGGGAAGGCTTTTCTGTTTCTAGTGTCCCAACAAATGTTGAATCCCTCCTCTTGGTGCATCTGAGGCATTAAAAAGTGTCAAAAACGAATTAAAAATGAGAAAGTTATGGCCCCCTAAAGTAGGGGGGTTCAAGAACTCAAAATAGCAAACCACAACCAATTCTTGAACACCCAAAAACTTCCTTTTCTATTGCTCTATTGTTCTATTGTTCTATTGTTATTACAGTTCAAAGATTATTTGTAGAACTTAAGGTGGCATTCTTATAACATTTTAAATTATTTAAAATGAAAAAGAAATGAGAAAGTTATGAGCTTTGAAAGTAAGAAGGATCCAAATAAAAGAAAACAAAAATGTGTTTTGTAAATATGAAACTTTTTTTTTTCCAACTCTCATTGGGTTTTCTTCTTTTCCAATTCCAAAATAAACACTTGGGCAATGAGAGTTAAACTTATGAACCTTTTCAACCATCAATGCAATTAAGGTTTTGATTATGTTTGTTTTAGTGAACTATTTTCAACTAAGTTTCAACTATATAAATTCTCACATATCTTGATTGGGTTCAATTAGATTTCAATTAAGTATCAACTATGTCTGTCAACTATGTATAAGGCAAGCCCATTTTTCCAAATTTCAAAGTGTTTTTTTCTTTGTCAAACTTCCTTATTCTTGAGTAGTAAATGATGATTTTTTATTGATTTTTAATGTGTGCAACTAATGCCCAATCTTTTTCTTGATGCATTATAATTTAGATTCCTATTAAGTTTTCTCATTTCTAATAACTTTCATTTTCTTTAATTCAAAAATGTAGGGTGCAACTATGAACAAATCAAAAGATGTGGTCCAACAAGGCAATAATCCAATTAAGCATGCCAACAACGAGTTCACACTATTAGTGCATGAACATAAAACAACCACCTTATAGGATAGTCATTTCATTGTTCCAATAAATGTTTGATTAATGACATTAACATCTTTGGGATGTAGATGGGACCGTTTCCTACATGGGAACAATGTTTCCTTGCATAATTTTCAAATTATAATAGGTTTTTTAGTTGATAATGTATAGGTAAACTATACTTTTATTATGGTTTGATTTCTTTAATTAATTTTAACTAGGTGTATTATCCCTATGATTTAGTTTTAATAATCTTACAATTGTGATTGCAATTTGTGTAGACTTGTAATCTCAACTATGTTTCAACTAATTTACATAAATTTTGATTTTTTTTCAACATATTTTCAATTTCTTTTCAACTTGCTTTCAACTACCTTGTAGTTGAACTCTTTACTTTTGCTCAACTTCATATATGTCGGATGACCTACAAACAACAAGATGCCATGTGCCATGCAAGTGTGTAACATAAGTGTCCACATGGCACAATATCATATGTTGACATTTTCAATAAATCAATCATTTCAAGATTTTGACACCATACAGTACATGGCACACATTAAATAATTTAGTTTGATGGTGGACCATGAATGTCCATGTGACATGTGTCAATGTTCCATTGGATATAATATAATTGAATAATAATCAAAAAATTTTAATTCCATGCCCTTTTTCAATGACATGACACATGCCAACACTACATTGGTTGTAATATAGTTGAAAGATAATCATAATTCCAATTCCACACCCCCAAATGACATGACACATACATGGATGAAATTCATCCATTGACTTGTTAGCATGGAATCAACTAGGTTCAAACAACATTTTTCAATTGAAATGTTGCGTCAACTAAAATGTATGTCATTTTCAACTAAAATGTTGTCACCTCAACATTAACTCACAAATTGACACGTGTATGTTGTTTTCAACTGTGTTGTAGGGTCAACTAGTTCAACATTGTCAACTATTTTGGAATTAGTTGACAATATCATTTTTGAATTGCAAAAAACATTTTGCAGTTGAAAATGATGTTTTCAAGTATAAATGAATGTTGAAAAGTAGTTGAAAACATAGTTGAAAAATGGGGTTTTTGTCCTAATGTTTACTTAGTGATTTGTTTAGTTTATTAACTATTTGGTCACATGAACAAATAATTTGCTAAATTGAATTTTTTTTTAATGTAATCATGAATGAAATGTCACTCCTTATTTTGATGTGTTTAGTTCATGTATGGAGCACGAAGTCTTTTGCTAATTTTATGCATGATTGATTATCATGTACAAAATGGTAATTGGCACAATCATATTAACATCCATTTCAACACTTACAAATTTTCAACTATTATGTTTCCTTTGTAGTCTTAACAAGAACAAAATACTCAATTTTTGATGAAGATGGACCCACTTTAGTTATTCTAATATTGATTTCATTAAGGATGTTAAAGGCTAAAAAATCCCCTCACTCATGGATGGCAATTCACAAAAGACAAATGAACCTTGAAATGATAAAAGATGTGCATGACCATGTTTAGGTAAGGTTATTGAGAAAAAATCATAAATCACAAAACAAGACAAAAATTGATCAAAAACATCCTCACACTACCTAGCCCCTAGGAATGTGAAGAAAACTACCATGCATGGTGTGGAACTAACATGCACTAGAAACCATCACCCCCTTTTGATCGATTTTTGATGAAAAACATTTGATGTTTCAAGCACATGAAAACTTCATGTGTGAAGGCAATGGTCTTGAAGAGGTAGAATTTTTATCTGCAAAACTTTAAGAGGCATTCAAGAAGTTGCGCATAGAAAGAATCCATAGAAACCAATGTTATGTTTTTATAGATCTTTGATGAGTGGTCTTTTTTTGGGTTTTATGTGTTCTTATAGTTCCAATGTTGTGGGTACCATTGACATAGTAACTTGTTAGGTGAAAACTTACAACAACAAACAAGAATTTCATGGCTAAATCTTCCATGTCTTGAGCTCGTAGTATTAGTTATAGAGAAATCGCACAATCTTTTAGCTCTAATGAATTTTATCCATCACATGTTTGTGAATTTTGTTTTTAAAAAACTACAAAAATAATTGGTGATGATCTCCACAAGACTCAACATCCCAAGTCTTTTTTTTGGATCTTCACAACATATGCATTACCACTTGCTAACACTCACTACCTTCTTGTGTGAGTTACTTTTACAAAAAAACATCTTGTTCAATTCTTGGCAATGGGGTCATTGAGATCCCAATGCATCATTTTCTTCTCACATGCTATGTAATGCTTGATTGGAAGTGCATTGACCCCCTCCCCTTTTGTGAGTGTGTGATGTTTCTCCAAAAAAATCATGAAGTTCTTGATGATGGCAATGCCAAAAGTCCAACACATCATTTTGTTCTTGCATGCTTTGTAGCACTTGATTCGAAGTGTGACAAACTTGTGCCCCCACCTCTTGCCCTTATTGTTTCTTAAGAAAAAGAGAAAAAGCTCTAAGAGATCACGTGATGGCAACCAAAGTAGCCTCTTTGCAATTGTAGAGTTTTCACAATCCTAATTTCAATGTTAATGTCCTTGCCCCCACCCATTTTTCTTTTCAAGAAAAAAAGTTCAAGCAAGTTCCCAAACTATTTTCTTTTGTGTTTGAGAACATGAGGAACATACATGGGTTGAAAACATTCCCAAATTGAGCTGATTTTTTTTGCCCACAAAAACTTGAATTTGGATGATTTTTTAAAAATTTGGTTCTGATGGCCAAATTTGATCATCAATTTCTCCCACATTTCAACCCTATTTTGGACAATCTATTTTTCCACATGATTCATGTGGGTGCTTTCTATCCCTTTAGAACTTTTTCATCAATGAAAGGAAGCATGGTAATTTGGTCCAATTTTCCAAAGATGTATAATTTTGAAAGTTTCCTAAAATTAATAAAATCTAACTTTCAGTGGGGTCATTTTTCCATTTCTTAACCTATTTTTTAATTTTTTTTCATGAAATGTTTATCTTGAAGTCATTTAATTTTCTATTATATTGGATTTTCCAAGTTTTGCACGAATTTTGGCCATGTTTGCGAGGATTCATCCTTTATTGCCTTTGCCCATAAGGAAGAGACTACATATCTATGCATGATTTGGACTTGGGAATAAACTTTTGGCTCATTCATTGGCCAATGTGGAGATAACAAGTGTTCACAAAATGAAAATTTTCAAATGGATGTAATTTTTCATGTTTGGGTGGATGTAACCATAAGTACATTAGGTTTTTAGGTAGTTGAATGTTGTAGGCTTTGATAACCATTACCATTAAAAGGATTCTCTTCTTCAACCAATCTCTCTGTTATTGTGCTACGACTTGTAGTTTTTTCAACATATGTTCCTTTTCCTTTAGCTTCACTCCTAACCTTGTTTCATTTGCAAAAGAATGTGGTGAATGAATTCCATAGTATAAGTTGTTTGAAATTGAGCTTGAATAATGTTCAAACATTTACTGAGTTTGACACACATAGTGAAATATCACCACTTCACTTAGTGATAATATGTACTGCTGGAACTTAGAGCTAGATCCAAATATAGTAACTTGTAACTGCAACAACAACCGATCTAGAGTATATTGATGAAGATTACCCCATGTTGATGCCCACATATCCAACTCCAAAATCACCTTTGAAGCCTATTGAGTTTTTGTTTCACTCATGGAGTATTTTGTTTATAAAATAACTTGAGTTATTGCTCTTCCTCCTGTATTTTAACTTATAGGAACAGTAAGGGATCAACTGCAACAACATTCTTTTCATCATTCTTCTTACATGGATGACCTCATTCTAGAAATTACACCCACCATGTTTGCCTCCTCCATGACCTCTTAATTAGTGATGGAGTGCATCATGACTCCTAAAGCTGTAAGTCTCCCTTCCACTCTCCTATTTCCCATTTGAACATTAGCACAATAGACAAAATCAAATATGTGGTGATGGCTTTGGACATAGGTGAATAGCAAAAGCTCCACCACCATCATGATAATTGTTCCATCATCATCATCTACAATTTTTTTTGCTAAGTTAGTTGATGCCTCCTTCTCCTCCTCATGTGTTTTTTTCTTTTTGGCAAGAGCTTTCATCATTTACTTCACATAGGAATTTGCACAATAGTGGAAGAACATTGGGGTCAATAAGCCCTTGTCGGTCTCCTCACCACATAGACGACTATAAAATATACATAACTTATAGTTGTGTACATGAAGAATCGATTTGTTCTATTTTTTCTATTCTTACATTTCTGGTTTTAGGTTTGAAAAGTAAGCAAATTATACATACCCAAAGGAGTTAAGGAAAAACTTTGCAGTTATTGCTAAAGAACCCACAACCATTTGTAAAATGGTGCATAAAAATGTTTATTCTTCTTAGTGTTTCCTAATAATGAAACCCTATCAATGGTGGTCTTTTGGAGTGTAGTTGTTATTACTCATGCAGACAAAACTAAAAACCTTTTCACCCTGTGTTCACACTAACTAAGCAGATTGACCCATTTCACCAATGGTTGTTAGGGCACCCATAATGGGCTTCTCTTGCTATTTGAAAAAAACCCATTATGGGTGATCATGGTTATTAAGGCATTAATGGACCATTAAAAATACTTTACAAGTTTGGAGGGCATTCATTATTAAGCACGTTCGAGTGCTTTCGAGTGCAAATATACATATGGCTTGATGCCAAAACTAGGTTTTACAAGACATGTGTTGTTCTTGTCTCATAAAACTATTGTTTGGGTTTGAATGGAATTTGTAGTTCCAAAGAAGCTTTAGCATAATCTAGACACCATTAAGGGGGAAGTCAATAGGATGCTAGATCAAAGACCTGAAAGAGAAGTGGAAAGAAGTAAATCACTCTCAAAATGCACAAATCCATGCAGCTATTACAATTGTTGGTGTAGCATCAATAATTGTTACAGTTATTATTACCACAGTAACATCTTCATCAAATAACTCATCCTCCAAGATATCCATGGCAATTGTTTTAGTTGCTAATTTGGTTGCTACTCAATGTGTGGAAGTGGTAGAAAATATGGGTGCAGATTGTGAACACATGGCTGCATTATTAGCTCTACTATTAATGTGCAGATTGTTGGTGATATCATGACCTTCACAACTTCAATTGCCATTGGTGAGTGCCCCAAAAATTAAGTTTCATTTCTTTGGGGGTGATTGTTTTGACTCAAAGATTAGTGTTACACTAGGTTATAGTTGGAGCCCAAGAGAATCTTTGGAAGGAGGTCCAAATTAATACTACTTTTATGGTGGGGATCTAAACTGGAATTTATTAACATCATTCATGTGAAACTCATTCTTTCATGTGCCTTTGATTGTGATTGTGTTTGATGTTGAAATTTTGTACTTAATTTGATATATTGTTAAGGTTTTTAAAGTCTTTCACAAATGTTTGACTCACCTAAATGGTGTTGGATAATAATGCATGCAAGAGCACAAATTCGTTAACTTTGCATAGCTTTCCTTTGTGGCATTTGATGTGTGGTTGTCTCCAAAGGCAAGTTTGTTGTGGAGGTTTGTTGATTGTTTTTCTAGTATTTACTCTATGCTTGGTGTTATTTTGCAAAATTTTAAATGACTTTACCTTTCTTGTTGTACCTTTTTTAAGGAAAATATATTGAAATCAATAATATGTTTATGTGTTTGTTATGATGAAGGTGTGTGTTGTTTATGAAATGAAATTTGGGCCAATCTCTTTACAAAAGCCAAGGGGATCTCTTCACAAAATCTTTGGCCTTGTTCCAACATGGAAGGGTCATGCAACATGTGGTAAGTTTTTCAAAACATTATTGGTGAAAAGAACATTAAGGAAGTTGCCTACGTGAAGTTTGAACACAAAATTTTATGCAAGATGATGTGAATAGAAGAGATTAATATATGACTTCTTAAATTGGATATTTATTAGTTGAATAGCCAATGATAGGTCTATATACATTATAACTTCAACAAAGGTTGAAGTTAAAAAGACTTGATGAATCTAACTATTGAGACTATTTTGAAGTTGAAACTGATATTGAAGTTGGACATTCACAAATAAAAATAACAACAAAATCCACTATGGAAATTGAATAGTCAAAAAGTTATGTAACTATAGCTAATTGTGGTTTGTCTATTGCTTAGGTTAGATATCCATTCTTGAAGTTGAAAGTTGAACTACATCTCGTATTTAATTTGAACTGCAAACTTATGCATTTCATTATTGATAAGTTTCATCTTCTTTCATTCTATGCATTGTTTTTGTTGTTGTTGTCCATAATAGGTTATTTCCAAATCATCTATGTTCAAATAAGTGATTTCTTTTTAATCTTTTTAGTCTTGATATTTGCATTGATTTGTGTATTGTGCTTTGTTGTTACATCATGGTTAACAAAAGGACAAATTGTTTTGTTGTTGTGTTAGATGAATTAAATTCCACAATCAAAGATGTGGCCTTTGAATGCATTGTATTAAATTGATATGGAAATTTTGAAAAAGTTGCCCTTTATTTGTATTTGCATGCGGATGTGATAGATTTGCATGGGTTTATTACTATCACAATGACAATTGGAGGTGTCTCAATCAATTTCCATTTTGACAAATTTGTGAAAGGGAAGCATTTGAGGATTCAGAATTTTTTTATGCGAACACATGCAAAATTTGAAAAGGGGGATCTTGATAATTCATTGAGGGTGACATCATTGATTGTGGTGGACACCTTGGATGATGTTGATGTCCAACTTTGTTTCCTTCATATAAGCACTATTGCATCTTTCACTCAACAAATTCACGAAAAGTGGGCTATAACAACCCTTGTGGTTGTTGTGATTTGTTTCTAGGGAGAAGTTGATGGTCGTCTTGAGCTTATTATGGTGGATGGAGATTCTCCAAATGACATCCAAACGATACAAACTCAATAATATTCCTATAAATTTGTTGAATGGTTTGAATAATAAGAGCCAACATGTTCCAATTGTAGTTTTGATTTTTTGATAATTTCATGGACATTTTTATGTTTAAAAGCATTGTCATTTTGTTTATTTATAGGTAAATATTTTAGATTTGGTTCTTGTAAATGCATCTATTTGCATGCATGGTTTTCAAGAAATAGTGAATTTTTTTACATACAACTTAGAGTTAGTTGCAATAGTTTCCATAGTTGTGAAATAATTTTTATTTTTCTTGTGTCCAATTATGTAACTTTTGACTTTATGATTAAAGGGCACCACATTAAACTTATAATTGATGCATAGTTTGAAGTATGTATATAATAATAAGAAAAATTGTTGGTTGCATCCATCATTTTACAATAGGTGTAGATAAATTTTCAACCACTATTTCACAATGAATATGATAGTTTGGTCCATGAGTTTCACATTAGAGCTTCCACTTTAATTTTAATGAAGCATGTACATGCAACATCTATAGGGGCTATATGTTATCATACAAGTCCAACAACAATATTTACACAAGTGGTCGATGAAAACACAATTTAATGTTTGACATGCTTGCATGAAATTTACAACAGAAATGTTGTACCACATGTGGCAATGTAGGTATGGAACATTCACCTTACTATATGAACATAACAACAATTAAATTTCTTGTTTTTATGTAAACATGTTTTGAACAATCTTGCATAATTTTTCTATGTATATTAACATTAGACATGCTCTTCTAAAATGTAAGTAAATGGAAAGGTTTTTGTGCCCAAACCTATTTTGGCTCCTTTTAAGCATGTTTGTGGAACATGTTGGTTGTCTAAAACATCAAGGTAGGACAATGGGCTCTATTTATGCAACAATTACAACGTAGCTAGTGCATGCATGCTAGTTGGGAACTTGAAAGGTTTTATTCATGTACTCGACAATGCACCAATTTATGTTATTATAAAGGTCAATTGGATTGAAACAATTGTTGGGGTCAACAAAGAAGCTTTTATCGATTTGCACTGATTGAATCGCATCTTGGTCATTCAAATGTGTTCTACTATCAATCTTCATGGGTCTTTTTCTTTGAACATTATTGGGGAGTTCATTGGTTATGCAAAACTATAATAGGATTAATTCAATAGTGTTCCATGCACATATTAATTTTTCCTTGTACATATTTAAATTCGTGGAAATTTCAAAGCCAAAACAATTGAACTTCAAACATTTTTAGTTTATCAAATTTATAATCTTTTTATTATAGTTGTTTTCTTTGTGATAGGCTTGTAGTTTTCTTGTTTTCTTGTGGTAGATTGTTCATTATTTTTTTATAGTAGCTTTTCTATTTTGTTAATTGTAAATACTTCTACTTCAAAAAAATATATGCTTCACATTTTGTTTAAAACTTCTTTTTAATTAAACTTCATTATTAAGACTTGTTATTTTGTACTCATTTCCAGATCTTGAATTTTAAGACATCTAATTTTCAGCTTTTTAGTTAATGATATCTTAGTTTAGTTCATTCAATTTGGTTTTGTAAGTTGAGTTTTCAGATTAATTGGACTAATTTTATTTATTTCTTTTATACTTAAATGTATGCAAAATCACATAGAATTTTTTCAGTATATTGTTATATTGATATTAGAAAAATGAAGGAAAAAAATAATATTGTGGATTTTTCACAAAGAAATTGTAACCCTCAAGTTAAATTTTTTAGTTTAAAAAGTCACTTACACTATTAATATATTCTCTAAGAGTCAAAATCTAGGCCATTTCAACTTTTTTACATAACAAAAAAATCATATATTTCATTTTTTGGTTTTTTTACATGTGCATGCAAAATAACCATCATAAAGGTCATAAATTGTAATTGTAATTAATGACTAATTACCAAAACAAAAAAAAAAATGGTCCATTGAATTTTGGGTTACAAATAATTTCAAAAAAATTAATTCCTTTTTTTCATCTTTTTTTAGAGCCCTAATCCGCTTGTGTCTTAAAAAATTGATAATTTTTTTAATTTTTAAAAAATCAATACTTCTTATTCAAATTTTTATTAATGAATATAAAAATTGATCAAAATAACTTGAATTGTAAGATAAATTAGTCAATCAATTTTTCATTAAATATTTGTATAGATGAAAACATAAATAAATAAATATACTACCATTATTTCAAAAATAATAATTTAACATCTATATTTTCAAAAGCTCCAATTGAAGCATAACATTAAAAATGGCCATAATAAACATTGATAAATGCTTTGAAAAATATTGGGTTGAAAATAATTGTTAATTATCCATATTCTATTGATGATTATTTATTTGATTTTATTAGTTTTTTGTTAAATTATAAAATATCTTGTATAAGATTGAAAAATGGTTCTATTCAATGTTTACTACAAGCTTTAATATTAAAAGATTCTAGAGTTGAACATTATCTTAGGTTTGCATTTAGTTCAAAAAATTTAATGAGTTTACATTGTGTTAATTCTACAAATGATTACTCACAAAGAATGGAATGTGGAGCGACCAATGGAGGTTTATGGGCTAATTGTACAATATTCTTTTGGTTAGCTCAATTCATCAAACATCCTTTGGAAATGTGGTCTTCAAGAACATGTAAACCATACATGAACATGGGGACAAAATTTAATGCAAGTGAAAAGTTAATTTTAACGTATCATGAAGGTATGAATGGACATTTCAAACCCATTACATGTTTTGAAAACATGATTTGTATTTCACAAACAATATCACAAAAAACACATGCACACACACACACACACACACAATAATTGATAATGTTCAACCTCAACAAAATAATTTTTTCTTCATAACAAATTAAAAAGATGTAAAGAAAAAATTAGTAAAACCATAAGTAATGATAAAAAACATAAGACATCAAATGCATATATTATTTGGACTAAAAACCATGATGAAATGTTGCAAAATATAATGCAAATTAATCAAGGAGCAAGTTTTAAATCGAGAGTTGAAAATTTTCAAAATAACAATCTAAATCCAATGTTTAACATTGAAAAAATTGTGAGACATATGCAATATATGAAATCAAAACACCAAAAAAACTCAAAAATATATTTGATTGAATTATATCTAAGTATTGAGTGGTAATAAAAAAGATTACAAGAAATGCATGAATGTGAAATATTAATACATGAGTAAAACTTGAATTGTGAAAATACAATTGTAAAATTAGATCAAATAGCATGTACATCACCTATTGTTTTAAATATAAATAACATTGTAATATAAGATATTTTAACAATCAATGATGAATTATAAATTTATCAAACTTTTCAAATGAAACAAGTGAAAAATATAATGAACCAAAAACATATTTCAAATGGAAAGATGAACACAATAATGAACTTTATCATCTTATGGCAATACATAAACATCATTTTCTCCAAAAAATTGCTGAAATGTTTTATACAAGTAATGTCCATCCAATGTTAAATACACAAAAAGTACATGATCAATTTAAAAGGCTTCAAAAATCACAAAAAATACACACAAAAACAAAGTTACAAAATGAATTGAATCACATAACTAATCAAACACCTTATATTACTACCAATAAGCAAAATTGTGCTAATGAAACATTAGTTTAAAATAGTGATATGTGCAATTTTTCCACAACCAATAAAATGGATTCTACAATTTAAAAATGTTCATTAAAAAAATACTAAAAAACTAAGTATGCATACTCACTTAAAATTTGAAACAAAATATGCCATTGAATATAAAGATAAATTAAAAGATTATCCAATATATGAATGTGTGGCTTGTGAAAGGTTATGGTTTAGATCACAAACATTTCGTTTCATGAAAACAAGAACTCAACATTTAACAAAATATGTACCATGTTTAGAAACAACAAAGTTTGAATTATTAGGTGAATTGTTTGTGTGTCATACTTGTATACAATTGGTTAATGTTAATAAGGAACCTAAGTATTTGGTCCCTAATAACATTTCAATGAATCCAATCATTTCTTCAATATTAGACTTACATGAATTAGAAGAAAGATTAAAAGTTTCATGACAAACGTTCGCACAAATTTGGCAAGTTCAAGGGTATGGTCAATATAAAACTTGAAGTAATATTATAAATGTACCAGCTAATGTAAATACAACACAATTCATATTCCCATGCATGCCAAATGATGAAACCACAACCGGTTTTATTTTGAAATGTAGATTAGAATATAAATAATTGTATCTATCATGAAACATAAAGCCAAACCAAGTGATGTTAACTTTGAAAAATCTCATGAAAATTGCATTATATATTGATGCTAAAATTTCCACGAGGCCTATGTGGGAAAACATGTTCAACATTGCTAAACATCAATAAGTTAAAAATAATTTCAAAACTTATGGGCAAGACATAGAAATGGACACTGAACAAGATCCATTAGACAAATTTGAAGAAATATTTGAAAATTCCAGCATAGATAATTTAATGCAATTTTTTTTATCAACTGACCAAATTATGAGTGATGAAAATGTTATTACAATGGCCCCTAGTCAAGATTATAAACCACTTGGACTTTTTTAAGATCCAAATAACAAAGAATGTAATTATCCTACTTTATTTTTTGGAATGCCTAGGAAACTTTCAATTTTGGCAAGATTCAATATCAAGATATTGCTCAATGGGAGTTAATGCATAATGAACATCATTTTGCTAGACACATTCCAAACTTATTTTTTTAAAGCCATAAAAGTTTTCATATAACAAGTTAAATCTACTTCATGGATTAAAATATGGAAAGCACATTAATTGATCATATATTAATAACAAAAGAAGTTACAAATAAATCTTGTTTAAATAAACTATTGCTGTCAGATTTAGGATATCGCAATTTAACACATTTGAAAACATCACTTCATTTCTTGGAAAAACTTTGAAAAGATGCATTCCATGATTCGCCAATTGGGCCCACCCACTTTCTTCGTAACATTTACCAATGCAGAAAGTAGATCGATTGCATTAATGTCATCCTTGCACATGTTGAACAAGAAATATATGGACATTCCTAAAAACTTTAAATGAACTTGAATATAAACATATGGGAGATCTTGTACAATCTAATCCTATTACTTGTGCGCATTATTACAACCATTATATGGTTACATTTTGTAACCTTTAAAAATAAGATTATTCCATATTTGGTAAAGTTAATGGTTTTTATTTTGTAACTAAATTTCAAAATAGAAAAAACGAACATGATCATGGCCTATTATGGATAAAAGATGCCCTGATTTGTGGAGTAGATTGTAATGAAACCATTGAACAATTTGTCAACAAATATGTAACAGAAAACATTTCATTACTTCCTTCACATTTGTAAGATTCATAAATGCATAAACATAGACAAACTTGTAGGAAGAAAAATCAGGCTACTTGTCGATTTTGTTATTCATTGCCATTGATGCCTTACACAAAAATATTAAAACCATTAAAAGAAGTTCTATAACATCTTTTGAAATAAAATGTCAAACATCGCAAATAAAATCTTTGAAACCTTTAACAACGTGGAAATGGGAGTCAATATCTCATTTGAAGATTTTTTTTTGATGTTGAATTTGGATTTGTTACCTTATATTGATTCACCATGTAACAAATTGACAATGCCCACCCTTTTCTTGAAAAGAAAGGTGAAAGACATTAGAACAAATGTTTATGTTATAAAAGTTGCACCATTATGGGAAGCCAATAGTAGCACAATTTATTCTTGACCCATATGTTGCAACAAGTTACTACACATCATATTTGAAAAAAATTGATAAATCTATCACGAATGAATTTCGAACCATTTAAAAAAAATGTGAAGATAAAAATATTGATGTAAATTTAAAGATTAGGAAATTAGGTAATGCTTTTATGAATGCAAAACAAATGTCTACCCAATTAGCAACTTATATCATTTTATCATTACCTATTTATCATGCTTCTAGATCATTTTCATTTTTAATCACATCACTTCAAACTAAACATGCATTTGTGCTCAAATCAACCATGCTTTTAAATGAACTACCCAAACTTCGTTGACATCAAAGCACAATCATGATTGATAAATATTTGGAATGTCATGAAACTTTAGATTTTTAAACTTTAAATGAGTTTGCAACAAATTATAATTTAAATGAAAAGGATTAAAAAAAATGACAAGTTCCTTTAGTAATTCAATATTGAATTACAATAAGCATTAAGATCTTGAAAATTATTATCAAGAACAATTGTTATTGTTCCATCCCTTTAGAACTTCAAAAGAATCACAACTTGGAAAAAATAAGTCATGGCATGATGCATATATCACTTGTGAGAGCTCAATAAATCATGTATGTTCAAAGTATTTTTAAATTCTAAAAACATATGCCAGGATTACAAAATTGAGATGACCTGCATTACATGCACACAAACTAACACAAATAAATAATAAAAGTATTTAGATGGATAAATTTGATAATGTTGAAGAAATTATTTCATCAAATCCCATCACCAATTGTATTGTAATTGAACATTACGATATTGGATGCAAGTTTCACATAAAATTTCAATGTTCTTTATCTTTATCAACTATTCCATGTATAATACAAAAAAGAAGAAGAATTGATTCCAAATGTAAAATTTTATTCCCAACTTCGTAAATTGAATAAGGAACAATGTGCAATTTATGATGATTATATGTATAAAAAAAGAATGTATCCTAATCAACCAATTCATTTATTTTCACAAGAGGAACAAGTACTGGTAAAACATTCACACTCCTCATACAAGGCTTGTTAAGACATTATAACAAACAACTTTGTTATGATCCTTTGAAGCAAAAAAAATCTTAATGGCGTATATAAGGAAGACAACAATCAATATTGATGGCATTACTATCCATTCTGGATTGAGCCTTCCACTAAATTGTAAGCATTTACAGTCTTTATCATTAAAAAGGCTTGATTCTTTATCAAAAACTTATATCAATTACAATTTTTGGTGTTGGATGAAGTTTCCTTTATAGGTACTAGGATATTTTCTTGTTGATCTTCATTTTATATCCATTAAACATGCACATAATCATTTTTTTGGGAATATCGATGTCATAATAACATGTGATTTGTATCAAACACCACCGGTTCGAAATAAATGGGTGTTCCAAAAAAGGTTTGATAGCATTGATGCCCTAGGGATTCACTTTTGGTTAGATCATATTCGTTGTTTTGAACTCCTCCAAGTCATGTGTCAAAGTGATAACTGATTTATTGAAGTCCTTAATATATTTCAAACTACAACCCACAATCCTATAAACATTACCTTCTTTAATAACATATGCTTATGCCAACTTCCAAATGAATTGGATTTCCCATGTATGTACTATACAAATAAATCAGCAAAAGAACGTAACGATTTTGTTTTTGAAAATACAAAAGGACAACAATATGTTTTTGATGTTAATGACCAACACCATGACACATGCCCCAAACATTTCAAATTAAAAAATGACCCATCACAAATAGTTAGTTTGTATTCATAGATCCAAGTCAAAATCGGTATGCTAATAGAATTATGTGTTGGTAATTATGCCACTCACAATGACTTATTCAATGGGGCTAACTAAGTTTTTAATATGTTTCCAAATTACATGATAGTGAATCCCTCATATGGATTGCCTTTAATAATCCAAAAGTAGGTTCTACAACTATGATACAAAATCAACACTTATACCCAACCAACATTCCCAAACATTGGACACCAATACAACCAATTTCTAAAGAGATACAAGTGGGTGCTAATTCAGGCCGTGTAATCACACGTACTCAATACCAAATACAACCAATTGTAGCTCGTACAATTCATCGTTCTCAAAGTTTGACTCTTGACTATTTAGCATTTGATCCCAGTGGAGTTCATCATCATAGCCTCACTTACACAACATTATTTCGTGTTAGATATATATATATTTTTCCTCACCATTAATTGATGTTAATTTTAAAGTTGATAAATGTGTTTTAGACAAAATGCAATGGCTAAGAACAACTCAATGACACTTGTGTATTTCATCTTTACAACTTTTTAGAAAAACACACACCAAAATTCAATCTTTAAACACATTTTCTTTGTCACTTCATTTTGAAAATATTGAAATAAATCACAATTTGTAGACATCTCATATTTTATGTTTAAATGAAACAAGGGTCATAATGCAACATTACACTTAACGTCCATATGCAAACCATCCAAAATAAACATTAATTGAAATTCATGGAAGCTAAGGAACTATGTTATTATATGATATAACTATTATACTTGATTCAAGTGAATCCATTACAAATTATGGAACATAATTTATAATTGCCACTTTTAATAAAACAATTCATGGAGTAATTCACATCATTGTAGTTTATAAGCCTCCATCTTTATTATTAACAACATTTTTGTCCACCCTTCACAAACTTATATCAAATTCTTCGACCATTTGTGCCATAATTATTTTAAGTGATTTCAATGTTGATGTCCTCCAAAAGCAAACTTCAAAAACAACACATTTATTTCAATTCATGAATGTGAATAATATAAAACTTCAATTTTCACAAAGTACCACAACATATGGTTCACAACTAGAATATATTTGATCAAACGGTCCATGTGAACAATGCATATCAGGAACAACTAAGGCCTTTTGGATAGATCACAAACCTATTTGTTTTGCATTCAAATTACCTAACCATGTAACATGATTTCATTGTGCATGATGATTTTGCATCAATATATAACGAAAGGTAGAGCCATTATGTGATGAGCTACTTGTTTCAATATAAAACCATTTTGGTGACATGTTATGTAAGGGTTAAGGTGATTCACATGTAAAAACCTATTTCAAACTAACATGCTACTATGACTTTTTCTGTACCATTTTTCAGCTTATGCCCATACCTACTAATGAACACCTTCCAACAATTGAGCAAATTAGGCCATTTAAAATGTTATGACTTACAACCCTTGTAACAGTCCAAATGAGAGAAGAACTTATCATGCCAAGTTGTAAAAACTGTGAGGCATTTTAAGCAATTGAAGAAGAATTGAATAGTCCAACTTACTTTAAACAAAATCACTAGAGATGATGGAAATGTGTAAAATGGTTTGGTAACTTGTATTCAAAATGACTTTGGTTTGCACTTCAAACCAAGATTATATCCCAAATGCTAATTGGCTGTAAAGTCCCGTCCCTATGGTTAGAGTGAACTGGAACCCACAAGTGCACCACACGGGATGGATGGTATGTGGATAGACAACACTTTTCATTTTACTCATGTGCCATAACTAACTATGACAGTTAACTACGTACTAACCATACACATGTATATACCTGGTAGGTACCTTGTAGTCACCAAGTCCCCTTACCTGCTTGCCTAAAACATAATAACCACTTCTATTCCCATCCTACTTACCCACATAGGTAGTTAGCTAGGTAGTTAGCTAGGTAGTGTGAGGCAGAAGCAGAGGATTTACACAATATAGGTTACCACCAAGGTGGAACCCCACCTTGGTAACTCACTTGTGGTTCATCCAAAAATTTGTCCCTTTCCCATTGGGAGAGCAAGCAAAGTGAAGTGTTGTCGGGGGCCAAAGGAACCTCTACCCGACCATAGTGTAAATCCAGTTGTTTATAAAAGTGGCCAACAAATGTGAACAGTTCCTGTTATCTTCAAACCCGAAGACTGTGATGAGTTTGTGACGAAATTTTTTAGGTCCCTTAGAGCATCTCCAGCTGTGCATGCTCAGTTTTTTTCACACCCACGTTTAGTTAAGCTATCTACTCTTTTGCAACCCCACCAATAAAATTGAAACTGGGACAGCAAATAGGTGGGGGGACTACTAATAGCAAACCACCTGGACCAATGATTATGATGAGCTAATCAGAAACACCGAGTTCGCAGTCAGGTCATATTTATTACACTCTTTTCTACAAGTGCACAGAGGTGCTGCGCCTATCACCAGCCACGGCAACCTGCACAATTATGCTGAGCCAAAACCATTTTCCTGGGCATATGCTAGATTTTCTTCAACCGATTTTACTCTTCAGAATCACGCACTGAGCCCTGCTGGGGATGCTCTTACAACCGACATTACACCATGGCACTTGTGACTATAACCGCAAACAAGAGTCATGGCATCCTTCGATTTTGAAGTTACCCATAACATACGCGGTGTACTTCCCCCCTTAATAATGTATTCATAAGTTAAAAGTTTGCTACAAGTAGCCCATGAGGTCTAAAGGCTAAAGGACTTTTACACAAAATGTGGGTGCATGCCTTGTTGTATGGTTATTGTTATTGTGTGGAGTTTGCACTTCACCAACCATACCAAACTGTGAAGATCAGTGAAAATTTGGAACATCCCAATTCACTGCCAAATCTGAATTGCAGGGTGTTTTTTTTTTTTTTTTTTTCTGGTGGTGAATTTTTGCCATTTTGTGACCTGAAAAAAAATTTGATTTCAGCATATAGAAAGGGTTTTTTAATGGGAAAAATGACCTAAATTCGCCAGATTTTGAAAGAAAGAAATTACAAATTGCCAGTTTTTGAGAATAGTTTCCAGCAGATAGCCAAATTACAATAGGATATATATTTTTTGAAACTCGCATTTATAGTTTATAGCGAAACTTGGGTAAATCATCTTATAGATGATGGCTGCTTTGGCTGCATCAGAATTTAAAATTGAAAAAAAAAAAAAAAAAAACTGCTGCTGTTTATAATTTTTTTTACAAGAGTACAACCTAGCCTTCTAGAACAAAAACAACATGAGCTTGAGTTTAAGAGTTGACACTCAAAAACAAAACACAAACAACACGAAACAAAGAGCTCTGAAAGCTTGAGTTCAAAAGTTGAAGCATGAAAACAAAACACAAACAACACCGAACAAGAAGCTCAGAAAATACCACAACAAAAATTCCTAAATATATTTAAAGGGCACCTTATTTCCACACATATTACTCTCCCCCCACCCTCCCCCCCCAAAATATCTTTAAATTAGCTATGGGTATGCAAATTTGACCTCCCACCCTAGAAAACGTTCAAGGGCTAAACCCAATAGTGGATGAAATTATTCTCTCTATAGACTACAAAATGAGAATTACAATGAAGATGAGGGGGGTGAACCCGGGCTCTATTTTTGCAAAGAGCTGGATTCAACCCCGAATGGTGGTGGTGGTGGTGGTGGTGCCCCCGTGTGAATCCAATACCTATGAACTTTGAAGGTTGCGGCATGGGATTGTCGGGGTGTAATAGTGTGGGACCATTTGCACCCACGCATGTCACGTTTTGCCACCTTCTTATTACTACGGTAAAAAAAAGCACTCCCCGAAATTTCCTAGTGTATTCGGAGAGTACCTTAAATTCATGAATAAGTTATGACACCTCTTACTTCCTAAAATACATCATGGAGTATGAAGTACAAGCTTCAAGCCTGGTGGCCCATTACTAAAATAGTACCCAAGTAGTTCTTGCTTTCTAATCCAGTTCCTATTTGGGTAGGTACCTCCAAAGTAGGAAGTATGTCTTGCTTTTCTTTTGAGGTACCCATTTGGTGTTTGGAGCTTTTAAGGTGAGCACCAATTTTTAAGCTACCCAATGTCTTTTGCAATATCGGGAGGATATGGCATCTACTTTGTTGGGTTTTCTAATTGCCAAGATTTAAAAAAAAAAAAAAAAACATTTTCAGATTCTTTATTATTGTTCCAATAGGTAGTGAAAAAATTAGAAGCCTGCATTCATTTCTCTTACTTTCATATTTTTTGTAGCCAAATTTGGCTATATCATCTTATGGATGATTGCAACTCATGCCACATTATAAATTTGAAGGGGGCCAAAAAAAAAGAAAAAAGAAAAAAATTTCTTACAACTAACTTAGAGAACCTAATGTGCAACAACAGCCAAGGGTTGTTTACCCCAAGGGTTGTTTCTTTTAACACCACTCTTTGTCCCATATTATTATTAAAACCTTTCAAAACTTTAATTATAAACACACCACCGATTAGAAAAATGTTCAAAGCATTAAAAACAAGGGAGAATTTAAAAATGCGTCAAATTAGCATAAACTAGATGTCAAAAACTCTCCATCTCAACAACCAATTGCTTGTAGTAGGTTGGCCATGATGATGGGGGTTATGTACCAAAGGGGTGAAAGTCGAGAAGTAGTTAGGCCTATTGCTACTGCTTGGCTTAAGATGAAAAATGCTTGCATCCTTTGCAACATAATTGAAATTATTTGACCAAGAAAAAACCAACAAAAAAATAAATTCTTTGATATATTCCTTACCCAAAGTTTTATTCTCTCAACCTTAGCCCAAATGGAGAGTCCAATAACATATAAACCATATTTGAACGAAGAGCCCCATGACATACATATTCAATTTTAGGAGAAATGTTCACAATTCCCAACCTTCCAACACAAAACCCTCAAATTACACCCACCAATAATTAATGTAATTCACACAACAAATGGCTAACTACTATGATCATAAGCTCTACAAAATGACAATGTAAATTAGTCACAATGTAGTAACCATAACTTGTAATGGGCACGGCCGTGTGTACCTTGGTGGATGACATTGATTGGATGGGTGAGAGTGAACCAGAACCCACCAACACACCATGAAGGATGGATGATAACTAGTCATTAAACAGTTCTTTGTTGGGTTCCAGGTTCCCAGCTAACCATGGTGGTTAGCTTAGGTGGTCTTTCTACTACCTACCTACTAACCTGCTTGCAGGTTGTCAGTAGGTAGGTAGTAAAATCAGCCCTTACCATCTAATTACTCAGTAGTCACTTATTTCCTTACCTATCTGCCTATATGTAGCACCTAATTCTTATGGAATGGAGTTGCTATGACATCCTAGCCCTTTTTCAACCCTTTTTTCTTGGGGAGAAGTTTCGCCAAAAGGGGAAAAAAGAAAAAGAAAGTGATTTTAGAGGTATTTGTTAGCCATGAGTGAGAAATAAAAATAAAATAAAAATCACCACATTTCTATATTTGGTTTTTAGTATGTAGTTAAAAATATATATTTATGATTTAAAAGATTTGTGCTTTCATGTTTGGATTTGTAGCTAGGTTTGGCTAAATCTTCCTTCAGATAATTGCCCACTTTTTCCACATCTTCCTACAGATGATGGCCATTTTGGCTACAACCAAAAAAATTCAAAACAAAAAAACCACTGGTGCTATTATTACCATATGGTTGAAGAATGGGTACCTTAAAAAAAGATACACTTATTATTACATTTTCTCTCAAGGAGAGGTTTACAAAAAAATAATAAATTTCTAATTAAGTAATTAATTAATTAATAAAATTATTTTGGGTGCACAAATAGACAAATCCATTTCAGAAATGGACAAATCCATAGTTTTGACTCTTACCCAAAATTGGGTTTTTGTTACCTGACACCACAAGGAAAGGACCACCCACATTCTTCTCCCCCAATAGGGCATTAGAAGGAAAACAACAAAAAAAAAGGAAAAGAAAAAAGAAGCTCTACTTACTACTGGAAGGCAGCTTTCAAGTCACTCAATGAATGAATGAATGAATGAATAATGGCATTTAATGTAATGTTGAAGAAAAGACTCATTACATTACAACATGGCATTTTGAGTTATAGTCACACTTATTTTAGTTGGCAGAGACCATGTGATCATTTTCTTTGGTCTTTTTCCATTGCAACAAAAAAAACAATTGTGTGAATTGTTTGTGTGCAGGCAAGCAAGCAAGTAAGGCCCACTTTAGACAAGGGTCCAGGGTCCAATTTGCTAGGAACCAATTTGGACTGATTTGAAGCAAATTGTATCCTTGAGTTGGACTCTACCTTGGTCCCTAGCCTGATTCCTGGTTCTCCAAATCAGGAGCTCTCCTTTTAGCACTGTTTTTTGGTCTGAACCAATTGATTTTCCCTCCAAAACAGGTGCCATGTAGGTTTAGCCTCAATTTGCCACTTTTTGGTCTTGGACCCTCGTCTAAAGACCTTGGGGCCAATTTAAAGCTTTCGACCAATAAGATTGCTTGAATTCATTGCTCCCTGGACCTTGGACGCTCGTCTAAAGTCGGCCTAAGCAAGCAAGCAAGCAGGTAAGGGAGGCTGCAGAAGATTCTGAACTTCTGCTTTGTTTTTTCTAAGCTTGCAGAGCATTATTAGATACAAAAGTACACACTCTCTTCTCTCACCCAGCAAGAGATACTTGATGAGATCAGGTACCAACACCAGGCAGGGTGGGGGTGTTGTTGTTAACCCTGACACTAAATTATGAGGTTTTTCCTTGTCTGCTTGTGGGTTGGTTTTCCAGGGTGACTCTGATGAGGAAGAAGAGAAAGGGGCAGGACACACTGAAAGAAGAAGAAGAGCCAGAAGAGGAGAGAAAGTGAAATAATAATAATAATAATAATAATAATAACTTAGGAAGAGAATAAAATCTCTGGAAATTTGCCATCAAATTGGGAATATTCTTATTATTATTATTATTATTATTTTGAGTTTGTAGTAGGTATCACAAAAAAATAGGTAGCCAGCTTTTAGGGTAAAAAGCCTCTGGGCTTTTGGGTCCCCCAGGGGTACCCAAAATAAGGGTCCGAGGATGAGGTAGTAGCATGGGTAAAGGCGCGAGGCAACGGTTATCATGGTCCTAAACCTATGTAGATCACAAGTATAGGAGGGGTGGGTTCTTCGGCCTAATCCCTAAGAGAGCTTATGCCTACAAGGTCTTACACCTCTTTTGTAAGAGGGGATATTTGCGGATGTAAGGTGCCCTTCAAAAAAAATTAGGAATTTTTTGTGAGTCCTTTTTTTTTGTTTTGTTTTTAGATGCAAGTGCCATATTGCTATTGAAAAAATAAATAAGAGCAAAATTTGTGAAACCAACAAAAGAATGCAAAAGGCCTCCACTTGGATGAAGACCTGCGTACCCGAATTATTCTCCCTTGGAAAGGATATGTCAGATATGAAAGAACATTTAATATCCTTTACACTCACTAATACGTATTTAACAATTTGACAAGCTCCCAATCCACCACGGGGTTGCTATATTGTGCAATGCTAATGTGACAAGGCACGGGTGCACACTGCACATAGTGTGTGTGTGCCCATGGCGACAATCCAGATACATAACTCATTAGGCAAAAGATCACATTGTGACTCAAAAAGACAAAAACCGAATAGAAAGTGCAACACTGTTTAGAGCACGAAGCAGACATTCTTGGCTTGAGCTCCTTGTTCAAGGATTAGGATTTTGAGGAATCCAGCAAAAGCAAAGAGAATATGGGGAGGAAAGAAAAGAAAAAGTTGTGCCTTTTGATACCATTGACAATTGTGTGTACCTAAAGAGGAATTGTGGAGAATGTGGATGAAGCAAATGAACATGTTTCCAAAAAATCTATAGGGAATGGTGCCCTGTTCTGCCCTTTCTGAGTGCTTCCACTGAACTCCATGATTAGCAAGGGACCTGAAAAACAAAAGTACCCAAACCTTCAACCATGATTAGCAAGGGGACCCAAAAAAACTACCCAAACCTTCAAACATGATTAACAAGGGTAACGATCCAAACCTTCAAACATGATTAGAAAGGGGAAATGACTCAAACCTTCAACCATGATTAGCAAGGGGACCTTAAAGACTACCCAAACTTTCAACCATGATTAGAAAGGGGACCTAAAAGACTACCCAAATCTCCAACCATGATTAGCAAGGGGACCCAAAAAAACTACCCAAACCTTCAAACATGATTAGAAAGGGGAACAACCCAAACGTTCAACCATGATTAGCAAGGGGACCCCAAAAAACTACCCAAACCTTCAACCATGATTAGCAAGGCGACCCAAAAAAACTACCCAAACCATTAACCATAATTAGCAAGGAACCATGAACATACCAAACTACCCAAACCTGCAAATGGCTAGAGTTGAGTGTTTTGGGAGTTTCAAGGACATTTTGGGGGTATGGAAGGAAGAATAAGGTGGTAGGAGTGAGGTAAAAAAAGCCTTTGAAAGTTTGAACTCCCAGTGTGGGATGGTCCCCACATCATCCCATTCTGCATCTCTCTCTCTCTCTCTCTCAATCAATCAAACATCCCACCTGGAGAGGACATAGAAGATGTTGCAGAAAGAAAAGAACATGTGAACTAGGCTAGTGACTAACTTAGCCTAGTGACTTCGTGAAACACATAAGTTAGATGAGGCATCATTAGCCGCAGCTTTTGAATGAAGCCACCTAGTCGCCAAGCCACCAAGCAAAGGTTTCACCAGCACACCATCATCCATTGGAAGCCCTGTCATCACTCAGTTCTGGATGAAACCCTAATCCAGGTCACTACAGGTTTCCCAAACTTGGTAACAACCTATCCTTTTATCTCCAAGGATAGGTTTAGGTAGGTAGGTAGGTAGGTAGGTAGGTACATACGCGAGTAAAAGGATAGATGGGTAGGTAGTAGCTAAGTATATGATGTAGATTAATTCTTAGTGAAAATAAATAAATAAATAAATAAATAAATAATATTAGTGCTTTGTTAGATTGATCCATTTCTTTAATAAATAAATAAATAAATTCTAGTTTTTTGGTTCCGATTCTGGAAAGCAAACTTGTTTTGGATCTGGTTCTTACTAACTGAGACCAAAACTGGCGATTCTTACCCACCAATGTGGGGTACCCGGCTAAACACTGGCGAAAACCCCGAATCTCGTTGTGTTGTTTCTTAACATTATAAACATCATCCCTTTAGCCTAATTCAGCGTCTGTCTCCGAGTCCAACTTTAATATTTCCCAGGTCAAAAAATTTAGCCTCTAATAAGAGGTCTTATTACTGAAAAATACTAAAGGCGGGCTAGTGTAGGTGCTGGTTCACCCTGGGCCTACCGTGGTTAGCTATGGAACTTGCCATTGATCACAAGAATATTTAACAAAAACTGGCTATCGGGGAGATATGAAATTTGGCTATTGTTGTTTCAATTACAAAAATCTGGGGAATTATATTATTATCACTGGTTTTGAAAACCTGGAAAATTTGGGTCATTTATTTATCTCATGAAATTTGTGTATGGAGCTCAAAATCAAATGTTTCATGTAGAAAATAAAATAAAATAAGTCAAAAACAAAAAACTCAATTGGGGGGGGGGGGGAAAACAAAAAAGCAAAAAAAGGGGGGGGAATTTTTTTTTCCCCCTTTTTTAAATTATAAAAAAAATTAAAAAAATTAAAAAAAAAAAAAAAAAAAAAAAAAAAAAAAAAAAAAAAAAACATAGGGGGGGGGGGGGGGGGAAACTCAAAAGTATAGAGATGGCGAGTGACATATATTTCTCCCTAAATTTGAATTATCAAACAATTGCTAAAATTTCAATGAAAATATGATTTTTTGGACATCAATTTTCTCCATCCAATTGTCAACTATATATATAGTTTTAATTTTTTAATTTATATTTTTTGGGGGTGAATTTTCCCAACTTGGTGATAAAAACCAAAGCTATCGAGTGCTATAGATACAAAGGCTTCTTTATTGGGAGAAAAAAACCCAAAGCATCCACCTTACGAGGGGAAAAAAGATTAGAAATTGCCATATTTAGAGAATAGTTTCTATCGTGTGTCAAAATATAGAATAATTCTTAAAATTTTCTACTTTCCTATCGGACCTGTAGCCAAATTTGGCTAAGTCCTCTTGTGAATGATGGCCAACCCACATATGTCAAAAATTTGAAGGGAAAAAAAAAAAAAAAAAAAAACTTATTTTTATATTTTTTTTTTTTTATCTAAATTATATTTTTTTTTTTTATTTTTTTTTTTTTTTTTTTTTTTTTTTTTTTTTTTTTTTTTTTTTTTTTTTTTTTTTTTTTTTTTGTTTTTTTTTTTGTATTTTTTTTGTTTTTTTTGGTTTTTATTAATATAATTTTTGGTGATTTTTGGTATTTTTTGGGTATTTTTTGGTTTTTTT
>Ga0116231_10004902_pt1 | contig 26808 bp, 27 predicted proteins | sample S1TSphgellanicum_2_FD_89695 | JGI IMG/M metagenome (GOLD analysis project Ga0116231, IMG submission 89695) | Host-associated microbial communities from peat moss isolated from Minnesota, USA - S1T2_Fd - Sphagnum magellanicum MG | ecosystem: Host-associated > Plants > Peat moss > Unclassified... | reverse complement strand
GGAAAAATAAAAAAAATACAATCCCATACCCATTCCACGGGGAGATGTTTTTTTTTTTTCTTTTTTTGTTTTTTTTTTTTTTTTTTTTTTTTTTTGCATGAATTGCAAGTCTGGCTTGAATCCCCAGCTTGATCCTAACATCAGAAAGAATTAGTGGGTTCCTGCTACTGCAGCATGATCCAATCCAGCCACAGTTAGCATCTATGAGTTCAATGGAAACTGGATTTTTGTGCAGGCACGACAGTTGAAGACAAGGAAGAGATCACAGCAGCAGCTGATGCAAAGGACAACAAGGAAGCGAAGAAGGCAGTAGGAGATGAGAAGAAGGTTGACGCAATAGTGGAGAAGAAACAAGAGCGGGATTGGCGTCTGGATGAAGACTTCAAAAAGTTCATGGGAAATCCATCGATTGAAGCTGCCTTGAAGATTGAGAAGAAACGTGCTGAGGAGAAGCTCCGGGAGCTTGACAGCCAAGAACAAGGCAATTTATTCAAAGGCTTGCTTAATAAAGTCTTGAGGTGAGCTCTCTCTCTAAAACACCCGCCTTAAGGATGACAGTTGCTTCCAGGTTTTTTTTTTTGTTCAATTTTGTGGTGTAGCCACTCTGGCGATCAAACATCCACAAAAGGAATTAATTAAATTTGGCTTAGAGAGGAAAGTAGAAAAAATTAGGAATCCTGCTATGTTTTGGCAACCTGCTGGAACCTATTGTCTAAATATGGCAATTTCAGATTTTTTTTCCCTTGAAATCTGGTGACTCTGGCACATTTTTTCACAAAAATCCTTTGTATGAGTTGCACTGGATTTTTTGTTTGTCATCAAGTGGTGAAAATTCACCCCAAAAAAAAAGCACTGGTTGGTTCATGACGACTACTGGTGATGGATGGTTTGTGAGTGCACCTACTGGTGTAGATGGGTATGAATGAATGACCGGATATCTCAGGGGTTAATGTAACCAATGCACTCATGAAGTGATTGATTGGTGGCAGGAGTTCATTGCAGCGTGAAAAGGAAAGACTGGATAAGGCAGAAGCAACGTTTAAAGCTTTGGACCTGAATGAGGTAGAGGGGCCGTATGTCTGAATGTTATCCATTAATCAGTATCAGACACTATCCCACAGTTATCAGTGAAGTGGGATAGATGGGCAAGTTTTGTTCAGTTCATCAATCTTCTTTTACACTGCAGCAGCCAATTTCTTGATGGGAGATTATTTATTTTATTTTTTAAAAAAATTTCGTGGAGTGGGGGACAGGTGAGAAGTTGCTTCACATATGATACATTTTTTGCCACTGATGTGCGGCGAATGGGAGATGGGGGAATTGTGATTGGAAATTTGCGGAGATCGTTAGAGGAAGTGAAGCCCAAGTTGGAGGCAAGTTTGCTCAAAGCCTGTGGCCGTGAAGTTGACCTGTGGTTCCTGGAAGAAACCATCAATGAGACCACAAAGCAGGTAAGTACCTTGTTCTGCACGTGATGATTCTCTTGGACAAAGGGGGTTGGGCATGTGGTACGTAAATGCAGACAGGAATTTTTTTTTTTCTATTTGGGAGATGACCTGTGTTTTGGGTGGTCTCACAGGTGTGTGTTGTGCAACCGAAAGTTGAAATAGATTTACAACTTGAGACAGGAAGACTAAGTAATGCAGCAGGCTATGTAACTTCAATCTTGCTGGGCGTTACAACATTGGGAACCATTGCAATTATGAGTGGATTTTTCCTTGAACCCAATGCAACGTATGATGATTATGTTGCCCGTGTACTCCCTCTCTTTGCTGGCTATACAGGAATTATTGGCACATCTGAGGTATCTACAATCTCTGCCATTAGAAGTTGATCTTTTCTTGGCATTAGAAGCATTGGGTGATGGGTACCATAGACAAGTGCTCAAACTGGTCTTTAAAGTAAAGGGTTTTGTTGTTGCTAATTTACTTTTTTTTTTCCATTTGTCTTGTCAGATTGCCACAAGATGGGTGGCAGCAAAATATGGAGTACAATTAAGCCCGACGTTTATGATTCCTTCCAACTGGACAGGTTGCCTTGGAGTGGTGAACAACTACGAGTCTCTCCTTCCCAGCAAGAAAGCCTTATTTGACATAGCAGCTACTCGAGTCACTAGCTCTTATTTAGCATCATTGCTATTGGCTGCAACTGCCTTTTTACTTGATCAAAGCTGGAACGGTGGTGACAATGCACTGTAAGTGATAAAAAGCTGTTCATTAGGTACTAGTCCACTCATTTGCACATCTTTTTTATCCATTTGTTTGGGAGTATACTGTGACAAGTGGAATGGTTCTTGGATTTGCAAGGTTAGTAGTGTGATCAGGTTTTCTTTTCTTTTTTCCAATTTTTTGATGTAGCCACACTAGTGATCATCCACAAGAGGAAGTAGCCAAATTTGGCTACAGTTCAGAGAGGAAAGTAGAAAAATTTAAGAAGCCTACTATATTTTGGCGACCTACTGGAACCTATTGTCAACATATGGCAATTTCAGAATTTTTTTCCTTGAAATCTGGCAACTTATAGCACTTTTTTTTTAGATAAAAATCCTTTGTATGAGTTGCACTGGATTTTTTTTGGTCACCAAGTGGCAAACGATTGTCCCAAAAATAAAAAAACAACTGAGTGTGATACTGCAATTCAATTCCAACTTTTGTTCTGACCAACAGTGAGGGGTTGGTTCTTTTTATGTCAGAAAGTTGTGTATTGAAACAGAATTGGGTTCTGTCATATTGATGGAAACCGAGATATAGCTCACTCAAACCCACGGACTTGCCCAAAACTGTTGAATTTGTGTTTTGCACTAAATAGGTATACTTCATCTTATGGTGAGTTGTGTGATTGGCGGGGGTGCAGGTACATTCGACCGCAATTCTTTTTCAACAACCCATTGTTGTCATTTGTGCAATATGTCATTGGCCCGTACAGTGATGAGCTTGGAAATGTGCTCCCACAAGCTGTTCCTGGTGTTGGTGTCCCAGTTGATCCTCTTGCATTTGCTGGCCTTCTTGGTATGTATGTGGGTAGTTTGGAAATTAAGTAGGTTTCAATAGCATTGATCCTTAAATCAACCAATGATGGTTAACCCAACAAGCACCCTAACTACACTTTGCATGAGAAGGTAGGATCAGGATGCACACTACTAATCTCTCCGAATCCTGCGAAAACATGTACTTTTGACTTGTTAACATTGAAGGCTTCATCTTGGTGGGTATTCAAGTTATATCCTGAAGACTGGCTAAGAAGCTCCTCATGTATGTATGATCTCTGCTGAACAATCTAAATGCTTTGCAGGAATTGTTGTTACATCTTTAAATCTGCTGCCAGCGGGCCGATTAGAAGGTGGGCGAATTGCGCAAGCGGTACTGGGCCGGCGAATAGCAGGCCGTCTGTCATTTTTCACATCATTGGCACTTGGAGTCGGTGGAATAACAGGCAGTGTCTTGAGTTTGGTGTGGGGTTTTATTGCAACTTTCTTTCGAGGAGGGGAGGAACTGCCTGCACAAGATGAGATTACACCACTGGGTCAGGAGCGAACTATTTGGGCCATTGCACTTGCAGTGATTTGCTTCCTTACACTCTTCCCCAACAGTGCTGGCACTTTCCCTAGTGCTCTGTACACACCACCCTTTTTCCGTGGTGATGGCTTTTAGTGTGAAAAAGGCTTGCATCTTTTGGTGAAAAAAGAACTCTGTGCTCCAAAGTTTTTGCTCCTGTTCTATTTTATGAGCTACACAAGCAACCAAGGTGCCATGTCTATTGAATTGTGTCCCTTGTGCTTTGTTCATACTGGTGGTTTGTCTGTGCTTTTGAGTGGTTAAAAAACCTGAAAAATTTGTCGAAGACAAAAAACTATTCTGATGTACAAAATCTTTGCTACTGAGCTATTTTCTGTTCTCGTTGTCACACAAAGCAAATTGGCAACATTGTGCAATGTGCATGTTGGAATCGAACTTTGGAATCAAACTTCTTTGAATACTCTTGAATCCTTCTATGCCCACGACAGTGCTAATCTTGTTCAACTCTACCCTCTGGATTTGTAGGTCTGTGAGCAAGTTTTTTCTTGGTTTTAGTTTGTGGGTTCTGAGTTGTAAGTTGTGAACAATTGAATTGAAGTTTCTAGCATGTTCTTTCAGTTTCAGTTGCTGTATTTGTGCAATTAGGTGTGCTTGGGAACATTTTGCCACAATTAGGTTTACATGGTGTGCATGACAGGCAAATTGAGTTCTAGGGACAAAATACCTGGCAGAATTTGCCCTAGGGGTGCATTCCATGGCATAAAGGCCTGTAGGAAGGATGTAAAGTAAGGTAAATAGATTGCAAAAAAGGGATAGGTAGGGACGAAATGACATGGTCAGACTAGCTTCAAAGACCACAAGGCAATGGGAAGACCCAGCCAAGGTACTGGCTAGCACCCTACACCAAAGTAGGGAAAACAAAGAGAAAACAGAGGGAAAAAACAAAAAATAAAAAGAGGAGACTCACGCATAAGAACAACAGACAACTGGAAGAGAGAAACTCAATTCAACTACAACATCTGGTTCAGAAAACCATATGTGATGGAGAAGCAGAACATTTTACACATTGCATAATGGGATGGGCACCAGCACCACACATATCTATGAGATTGCAAAGAGAACATCACAACAACACTTTGGAGGTAACATGACAATGATTGCAGTCATAAGTCATAACCTTATCAGAGTCACTTAAAAAGTATCAGATTGTTGCCTTCATCACAAATAACAGTGACAAGCTGCCATGACTACCCACTGGCTTCATTTGCTTACACAGTGTGTAGATAAGTATATAATAGTGTGAGCATAATTTCAGGCAAACCATCATAAAAACTCTGCATCCTGAGTTTCTGCTGCATTTTTGAAAGTAACAGAAAGAGAGTCAGTCAGGATGACCATCACAAATGTAGATAATTCCTGTTTGATGTTGGGACTCCATTCTATGACATATCTAATCTGGAGGATGAATTAGCCAATAATTTGAACACCACTGGAGCACTGTTTTGACTTGGAACTTGCACCCCAAAAACCTGTTTAATAGCAGCTAAAGATCTTTTAGAGAGAACACTTGAGAGTGCTAATGCCATGGGGAAGTCATTCTCAGCAGAGAACATGAGAACAGGTTCCTAAAGCTTGGAACCAGCTACAGAGAGGTACTTGGTGTGTCTGCCTTGTGCAACAAGAACACCATTCTCTTTCCTTACATTTACCTCTATCACTGCTAAGTTCTTACCAGCTCGCAGCACTTTACTTTCCACCTCCAGCTTCTCCTGAAAGATGACAACAGCAGCTACTCTAATTACACAGAAAAGATAGCAAAATAGCTTGAAGTAAGTGCTGGAGAATTAATAGAACATGTTGAGGGTAATCAGATTTGAGTCTGCTGTCAACAAAAAAGAGCTGGTGTAAGGAAATTTTACCTCTGCTACAGCACTTGACATGAACGATACATTGATTTCAACAGACATCCCTACTCTCTGTCCCACTGTGACCAGAGCCGCTGTACCCAAAACATCCACCAGTGATGCCATGACCCCTCCATGCAACAAACCGTCTGAATTCTGCACTTGTCACAAATGGAATCCATTCAAAATAGAGATAACAAATCAATATCCAAGGCATCATCATCAAAACAAGAGCTAGCCTAATTGGTGGAAGGACTAACTACCTTTTATCAGAGGGTGGAGGATCAATTCTTCATCACCCGAGCATATGCTAGATTTTTCTATTCTACTCTTGGCTAGTTATTTGAACCAAACCGGTTCAGCACGATCATCAATGGCAGCAATTTAGGGTTTTTAGTCCTTCAAGTAAGATTTGAGCAACCACACTCCTCAACTGCCCGGTAAAGACAAAGACAAACTTATGAGGCTTTACTATGGATGCAGGTGTGACTGGAAATCCATAACCCGCAACCTGCTGTTAGAAAGTGTTCAACCTCTAAGAAGGAGCTAATAGTCCCAAGGATCCAAACTTGTCAACCAACACATGGCTTCATCTATTCTTCTTTCACAAAGAAGAACCTTGTCCAAGAAATATGCTCCTATTTGTTCAGTGGGTCACCTTCCAATGGCATTAGCAGTAGTACTGTGACCCCCCCCAAAAAAAAAACAGATGATAGGAACTCACAGATCTCAAGAAGAAGAAGAAACGAAGCTCTAGAGCAAGAGAGGAGAGGAGGCTTCAAGGGTTCTTACGACATGTCGTGGCTTGACACACAGGCTGAAAACCACACGCCCAGGTTCAGAGCTCTCTATAACAACATCGTTGATGATATGGTGGTCGTAAAACCCAGTTGCCTTGTCCACCAATGATGAGGGTGCATCTCTCTGCAATTGCTGCACCCACTCCATGAGAAGCTGCAGATTCTCGTTGCTCTTGTTGGCCATGGATCTTGTCTTCCAACACACAGCTTTGTCGATTTATGATGCTCTTACCAGCATCCTAGTTTTCAACAAAATGCAATTCAAACAACCTGCTGCTTGATGAGGCCATGCATCATCCTCTTCTAGTGGTTGGGACCATCATACTGAAACAGCCATGCAAAACAAGACCATCAGTCTGAGATATAAACCACATTCCTCAAGTGATGGAAAAACATGCCACAAAGTTGGACTCAAACCTGAGATATGTTTGTGGACAGAAAGAGATTCCAATTTTCCAACAACAACAACAACAACAACAACAAGCAGCAAGCAAATTTTCAGGATGGTTTCCAAGTTTCAACACAAAAACCTCTGGCAAACATGGCAAAACCCAAACCCTAAACCATCACACAAAACATCACACCTGATATGTTACCTGAGTGCAATGATACAACAATGAAGCAAACATTTGAGTTTTATTACCATGGGCCAAAATGCAAATACATTTTTGATCGCATCAATTTGTGAACAAAATTTAAAGCCACAAGAAAGGGTTCAAGCCCTTACAAAAGCTACATGAACTAAACATCACAACTACTTTGTTGCCCATGGTCAAGCTCAAAATGCATAAAGTTGTCGTTTTCAAGAAACTTTGGGCTTTAGAACCTTAGCAAACAATGCTACCATCCGTAATTGACTTTGCACTATGAATTCTCTATTTATATGTTCATTCTTAAGCATCTATGTTGCAATCCTTTCAATCATCTTCATCTTCATTTCTTCTATCTCTTTCACACCTTTTGAAAAAAAATTAATGACATCAACAATTGCAAAGGAACTTGCATCCAATTTTCTTCTTTTATTTTCCATTATTTTGTTGACTTTGCCTTGCAAACCAAGAAATTTACAAGCCCTAGTTCGTGGAGTGTTTGAACATACAAATGCAGCATGAACCTCCTCTTCATTTCCATGACCAAAAACAAGAATTTATTGTGGTGGATTGGAGTGCTTTTGAATGCCTTGTGTCACATCATCATCACTCGCCTCAAAAGTTTGAACCTCATAATGTGAATGTAAATTATGCACTCCTTGATTAATTGCATTGGGAATGCCATTAATCTTGGCTATGCTTCCAAACATATGATCAAATCTCTCAAACCATGGCGAATCATAAGGGGATGCCCTAGTCACTTGAATTTTCTTCTTCTTGGTCTCATACTTATCGTTCATCTTGTTCCACTTGTCACACACATGCTTCCAACTATGACACACTCTCGAAAAATGTGCATTTAGTATTCTTTAAAATCCTTCCAATTTGCTTCCCAAAAAGGCTTCCAATTATATTCCAAAAAAATTTCTTTGCAAATATTTAGAAGAGATTAAAATTGTGCATTTGTCCACAACTTGCATGCATTCTCTTGAAGTCTTGGATGTTTTGGAACAATAATAACTAGTAAAGAAGAGGATGCACTTATTTAATTGTCCATCAACAAATTGAAGAATGAATTTAGTGAGGAGGTTGGGGAGTCCATGTGTCACAACCCTAGCCTTAGGCTCGCAACCAAGGCAAGGGCTTGCAAATGTGTAGGCCAAAAATGAGCCCGGGAGTCACATTTCATACTCCTGGGAGTGCAAGAGAGTGCAAGGGAATGAACCCCTCACACTCCCAAATGAACTCCCAGTTTGGGAATTAGACTCCCGATGGACTTTCGAATTTTCAAAAGGCGATTGTAGGGGTCAAAATTTATTGGATTGAAAAGTTCTTTATATCATTAAAAAGCTCTTGGAACATAAATGTCTAAAATGGGTTTGCATGACCCATTTAAATTTTTAAACATAAGTTATGGCCAAAAGAAGGGTTGGGAGTCAAATTGTCAATTTGACTTCCGACCATTAAAAGTCAAAAATCGCCCCAATTTCCTTGTGTGCAGGTGGCGTGCCACATATGGTTGGAAAGCTTTCAACAAGGGCTATAACTTTGCTTCAGGCCTCATCTCAATCGGAGGTTTGCATACAAAGTTATGGCTTTCAAAGTTGCGAAAGTCCCAATTTCGAGAATTTCGGGACTCTCACTTGGGAGTCTTGGGACAAAATGTCATTTGGGTGATGGCCCCATGGCCAGGTTCAAAATATATTATAAGGGGGAAGGTCGTGGCTTCCCCCAAATCCGAGCCATGGTGAGTTTTGTGAATTCGTGTTTGCCCGTGGCTCATCCATGCACGCCCGTGGTTCATCCTTGCACCAAAAGTGCTCCAATTATGCACTAACCAACTTGTTGTTTGGTTTATACAATTTCGTGTGAGTAATTGAATTGTTTGTCAATCTTCCTAATCCCCATCCCGAAGCTCCAACATGCCCCTCTACCTTCAAAGTGTTACGAACTAGGGAGCGTGCCTCAATTATTTACTCTTCAACTGGTTTTACTTTAGACTTACATTTGAGTCTATCAAGGAGCTTGGGAGCACTTCACCATGGACCCTAACATCTATAGTGCAAATCACATGTGTTTATAATACCGTGTCCACAGTGTTAAGAACCCTAGCATGTGCAAAATGGTAGAGAATAGATCTAAGGGGACATAAAAACTAAAAAACTAAAAAACTAAAGCATTTCTTTCTTGTCTTATGGCAGTGGTTTTTTATGGTGAAGAAAAATATTTTTCTTATATTTTTGTGGTTGTAATTTGTTGATTTACCTCAGTGAAGGGAAAGAATGAAGCAAAGCAAACTTATGAATTCACTTCCACACAATCACTATGCTGACAACATTGATCAAGCTAATGGGACATGGACTTGTTGATCGAAACACACCATTTGCCCTCATGTGCCTAGGTCAAGAGAATCCATTTTTCCAACAACAACAAGCATCATGCAAATTTTCAAAATGGTTCCCAAGTTTCAACACAAAAACCTTTTGCAAAACATGGCAAAAAAAAACAATAGTCCGTAAACCATAAACCATAATATAAAACATCAAATATGATTTGTATCCAATGTTATGTATTTTAACGTAAAGAATTGATTGATATTGTTTTCAATCTTTCTATATTTCATTAGTTGAACTAATTCAACATACATAAGCAACAAACTCCATTTTTTCAACAACAAAAAACAAAATGCAAATTTTCAGAATGGTTTCAAGTTTCAACACAAAAACCTCGAAAACATGGCAATCAAGGGGTGTGTCACATTGTGGCCTTGCCATTTACATTAAAAAGTATCTTAAAGCAATTTTAAAAATTATGGAAATTCAAATATTTCACCATGCAAAAATATAATCTTCAAAAAATCCTCGTATAAAAATAATCCTATTTGCTTAAGGGCCAAAATCCCTTAAGTTATTATACTTTATAATGAATTTAAACATAATACCTTTGCATTGGTAGGAAAAGCCAACAAACAATAATCCCCAAACCTATCATGGATGTCAATGCCATGGAGTTCATTCATTTAAACGTTCATTCATGACTTGTAATAAACTTCTACCTAACTTTTAATTTGGTTTCAATTCATTCTTAATTATATTCCAATTAAGTTTTAGTTCATTTTTAATTGATTCTTAGTTGACTCTTAGTTTAATCCTAATTCACTTTTAGTTAAGTCCTAGTTCACTTTTAATTAATTTTTAGTTCACTTCTAGTTAACTCTTAGTTCATTTTTTATTCATTTTCAATTAACCTTTAGTTCACTTCTAATAACCTTTAATTCACTTATAATAAATTCTTAGTTCGTTATTAGTTAACTCTCAATTCATTTTATTTAAGTTTAAGTTCATTTTTAGTTGAGTTTATTTCAATTGAATCTTAGTTCATTCATAGTTCACACATGGTGCACATGGGCCACACATAGATTGGAAACTTCTTGAAAAACTTCCTTGAATTAGATGCCCAATGGGTATAAATAAAGGTAAAAATTTTCGTTGCATTTAGTTTATTCAACATCAATTTTGGGTACATAACATTGTTTTGTTTCTTTTTTATAATAAAATATTCTTAGATTATTGTTTGCATTTGTCGTGCTCTTGTTCTTATGTTTTCTTTGTTTCATGATTTAAATTTAAAACTAAACCTACTTTTGTTCTCGTTTTAGTTAAAAACTCCTATAGTCTAGGTTGTGTTCCTGCCCATGATAACTTGAATATACTCCCCCCATCAAGCCTACATCTTTTGTTTGTTTATTGTTTTTGTTTTTGACCTTGTAAATATGTTTATGTTTAAAGAAGAAATAATGGCGTCCATGGAAGAAATTTTTGCAATTCTTCAGCATGTCTAACAAAATAGTCAATATTTTTGTGATTCTATCATGCATTTCCAAAATAATTAGGCTTCAATGTCATCAAGGTGTGTTCCAACAACACAAATTCCAACAAAGGAGCCTCAAATCAATCTTCTTAACAAGTTTGATGGGATGCATTCAAAGTTTTGACGTTTCATCAATCAAGTGTGCTTGCTCGTTTGACTTCATCCTCATCACTATCCACATGGACTAGTTCAAGTTAGAGTCATCAACATTTTGTTATCAAGCACTACTTGGTTTGCATGTTACTTGAATGCTAATCATCACTTTTAAACAAATTTGAAGCATTTCTTGAAAAGTTCATTGCAACCTTTGGAAATTCAAATAGAAAATGCACATCCATTAGCAAGTTGCAATCTTTTCATTAAGGTACACAACCTACATCTATGTACGCATTTAAATTCAGGTAGTTAACATGTGACATCTCATGGGACAAGGTTGCACTCACGAGTTAGTTCCAATTCAAGCTATACAGTGATGCAAAAAACTTATTTCTGACCATGTTAGATCCTACAACCTTGAGTCAAACAATTACACAAATTATTTGTTGTGACAATTGTTTTTTTGAATGTCACCAAGAAAAGCGTTGGGAACCATCACTAGTGCAATAGAATTTCATGACCCCATGCCACCCCAACCCATTCTATCAACAACAAAGGATGATCCCATGTAAATTGATGAAACGATATTCAATCCCCTCACTGAACAAAAAAAATAGCAACGACGCACAAACTATCTTTGTTTATATTATGGAAAACCAAGTCATGTTGCTTGTGAATGTCCAAAAAAATGAGGTCCACATAAAACACATGTTATTTCTTTCATTGATTCAAAATTTGGAGAATTGAAAAATGAACATGTCTAATCTCAATAGGGACTTAGAAACTGGACCTCAATTCATCATGTGCTAAGAATGGTACCAACTTGTTTGTCATATCTAGCACCTAATTTCTTGTTACCAGTCATGATCAAATGAATGTAACAAGTCCACAACAATAAAGATTCAAACATTGCTTGATTTGGTGCATTTGCATGTTTTGTTGACAAGGAGTTAGGGTAACAACATAAGTTGGCTTTGGTGAAGAAAGTTGCACTAATAGAAGTTGAAGTCATTGATAATCATAGTTTCTCCTCAAGACCTATGACACATGAAACCAAGGCATTGGAGATCACCATTGGGTCACATTCTAGCAATGTCATGTTCAATGTTGTTTTGTCCCTGAAAAACCCAATGATGATTGGGTTATCTTGGCTTATTTTGCATAATTCACCAATGGATTAACATATAAGGAGTCTCCATTTTGAAGCACCCAAGCAAGAGCCTTTAGATTGTAAGGCCATTGTCACAAGCATGGTTGGTGAAACACATGAACATGTACATCATGTGCTCAAAGACAATTTAGGTGAGGTTGAACGTAAGCCAAATTTCAAAAACCTTGTTGGTGCACAAAAATCCAAGTTTTCCAAGCCATTGTTTATGGGATCAATGGCATTCATGCATGCTATAAAGAAGTGGATGCATTTTTTATTTATGCACTTCCTACAACATATGTTAATCCACAACAACATGAGATTCCTTCTCAATATAAAGGCTACAAGGATGTGTTTGAAAAGAAAAATGTTGACAACTTACCAGGGCATTGACCATATGATTGCATGATTGATTTGGAAGAAGGTGTACAACCCCCATTTGGACTCATCTATAATTTTTCACAAGACAAACTTGTAATTCTTCATGAATACATCAATGAAAATCTCGAAAAAAGGTTCATTCGACATTCCAAGTTTCCAGCTAGTGCCCTAATCTTGTTTGTGAAAAAGAAGGATGGATCCCTTGGAACGTGCATCGATTACCATGGGTTAAATCAACTCACCATCAAGAATTGATACTCATTACTTTCGATCTTAGGATTATTAGATTGACTTAATCATGTCAAGATGTACACCAAGATCAACTTGCATGGTGCATACAACTTGGTGTGTATTTGAAAAGATGACGAATGAAAGACAACATTTTGTACGCATTATGGCCATTTTGAGTATGTTGTGATGCCCTTTGAGTCCATTCATAGTTGGGATACTGAAAAAGGAAAAAATGATTTAAGGATTTTTTAGAACTATTTTTTACAAATAACATTTAGGGCGAGAAAAATTGAATAGTCCAATATAAGATAATTCATGTGTTAATGGTGATTTTTCACCATCCTACATAATTGCGTATGAATGTTTTAATTTAATACCAAAAATGCAAAAAACCCTAAAAAATCCCAAAATGAGTTTCAATGGACAACCAAACATATTTTTTGGCATGTTCATTTCCTACACATGTGACTTGCATCTAAAGCAAGACATTTTGAACTCATTGAACATAATTTTCTTATCAAATGGTTTTTAAAATGAGTCATTTGCCTTGCAATCGTTTCTTTCAAAATTTTAAGATTTTGAAATTTTTGAATGATTTGGTTTTTCATCAAGTTCATCCAATGAACATGTATTTTCATAGAAAGGGGCATGTTTTTGTTATACAAAAAATTTGAAATCAATTATACGATTTTATGCCTTCCTTTTTATTATTATTTTAAAAAATGTATTTTAGACATTTGATTCTTTTAATTTACAAGACTCAAAATGACATTAAAATAGTATCCAAACTATTTTAAAATATTTTTATTAATTTAAGAAGACATCATTTTATCTATTGACATACAACAATCCATTACGATTATATTAATGTAAGATAAACAAAAATCCAAAGTTGTCCTTTGTAGTCCTCTTTTAATTAAACATTCCTTTTTGGTACCCCAATCGTGAATGGATCCCTTTGGCCTTACGAATGCACCTGCCATTTTTCAACACCTCATGAATGATGTTTTTTGTGAATACCTAGATGATTTTGTGGTTTGTTACATTGATGACATCTTCATTTTCTCTAAGAACTTGGAAGAGGATGAACATATTCAATTTGTTTTGGACAAGTTCAAGGAAGTCGAATTTTATGCCAAGTTGGAAAAATGTGAATTTCATCAAATTGATGTGGCACTTTTTAACTACATCATCTTTGGAGATGGCATTCGCATGGATCCTCACAAGGTTTAGACCATTGTTGACTAAGGTACCCGAGTTTCTGTTTGTGACGTCCAATGTTTTATTGAATTTGCCAACTTTTATCAATGTTTCGTTGCCCATTATTTTACGATAGTGGCTTTTTTTACTCATTTAATTCGGAAGGATCAACCTTTTTCATGGGGTGTTAAGGGGGTAGGATGAGTATGTGACTTTGGATGAACAAGGTAGTTAAAATAGGGTCTAATTGGAGAACTTTGTTGGTTTGAATTTCGAATTCTTATTGTTTGGATCATGATGATGTGATTTGGGATGGTTCAAAAGGGGGAGAGTTTTGGAGAACAAGGGAGAGAGAAGAAGATGAAACATGGAGTTTTAGAGAAAAGTAAGAGGAGCTGGAAGCACCACAAACTATGTTTTGATATAACACATTTAAAATGTTGTTTTGGATCTTTTTTTAACAAAACATGGGATCACATTGTAATTTGGATTCATGTTTTCAGTAATACAAATAAACACAAACTTTTATAATGAATTTTATGTTCATCTTTTGTGTGAATTTTCCATAATGTTAGATTATGATGAAATGAATTGTAATATTCTTTCTAGAGTTTTTTATAATGTATTCTAAAGTGCAAATTTTGGTTATATGCAATAACCATGAATATGATGTTGGAATGAATTGTAGTGTTAAGTTTGTTGAGACTTAAAAAAAAATAGTGAACATATGCATGGAAATCTGTTGTTACAATAGTGTGAAAGATTCTGAAGGAATTTAAATTTCACTTTTACCATGGGGAATTGAAGTTGACAACGCCTTCTAATATTTGAAAACTTCCTTCATGATTGCCCCACTTTTGATTTATGTGGATCCCTCCAAACCCTTCGTTATAAAGACTGACGCTTTTGGTTTTACATTAGGAGTTGTGCTTTCACAACCTTGGGATGATGATCTCCTTCATTTTGTTGTTTTTTGTTCTCTTAAGTTTTTTCTTGCTAAAATTAATTACAAGATTCATGATAAAGAATTTTTGGTTATTGTCAATGCTTTTGAAAAATGGCGTCACTTATTTGAAGGTGTTCAACATGAAATCATTATGTACTCCGATCATAAGAATCTCTAGTATTTCATGATTACTTGTGTTTTGAATCGATGCCAAGTTTGGTGGGCATTGTTTTTGTCCTGATTTCGGTTTTTCATCACATATTGCCTTGGGCACCATGAAAGGAAACTTGATGCGTTGTTTTGTTGCTTGTACCTTGCACTTAAGGAGGGAAATGCAACCTATGAACAACAATGTGATGTCATTTTCAAGCATGAACATCTTTAATTTCAAGCATTGTTGATACTTCTTGATGACACAACCATTTTTTGTCAAATTTGTGAAGATTTGAAGAGGGACCTTATTATTATTAACATCCAAGGTTAATTAAGGAGTCATGGTCAAGTCCAAGATTTTTCCAATGATCATGTTAAGTTTGAGTTTCAAAATGGTTTGTTGTATCGTGATGGTATTTTGTATGTTCTGGATGGCCTTGCACAACTTCAAGGTCTTTAGGTTAAACATGATATTTTGGCCACATGCCATTTTGGATTCAATAAGACCATGGAGTTAATGTCGCAAGATTATTGGTGGCCACAACTGTGGAAGTATGTGAAAGAGTTTGTTAGATCTTGCAATGTTTGTGCTTGAACAAAAACTCTTTGTCATCACCTTTATGGTCTCCTTTAACCATTGTTGATCCTTACATCCCTGTGGTCTTCAATTTCCATGGACTTCATCACATACCTTCCACCTTTTGGTTCTTATGATTCCATTCATAATGGACTATTTGATGAAGATGGTTCATTTCATTCCCCATACCAAAATAATACTTGGTTAAAAAACAACCAAGTTATTATTTGATCATGTTTTTCAATATCATGGTCTCCTTGAAAATATCATTTTTAATCGTGGGCTTTAGTTTGCATCCAAGTTCTAAAGGCGACTCTTTGAACTTTTAAGTGTGAAGGTGAAGTTATCATCAATTTTCCACCCCCAAATAGATGGGCAAACAAAATGGGTGAATCAAATTTTGGAACAATATTTATGATGCATAACCAATTATAATCAAGATAATTGGTTAGAACTTTTGGCCATGGGAAATTTTGCCTATAACAACACCATGCATTCATAAACCTAGCAAACACCTTTTTTTATAAATCATGGTTTGCAACCAAAGTTTGACATTCAGGGTGTGAACAAAGTCGTGAATCTAGTAGCTAAGCATCAAACCATGTGGTTAACAAATGTTCGAGTTCAATTTGTATTTAACCTTAAAGAAACACAAAGGTAATACAAAGAGAATGTTGATGAACATAAAAAAGAACAACCCAACTTCAAGTTTGAGGACTAGGTTTGGTTTTGATAATAACATATCAAGACAACATGACCATTAAAGAAGTTGGATCATCACAGGCTAAGTCCATTCCTAATTGTGAAATAAATCAATGTTGTGACTTTACAACTCAAACTTCTAGGTTCTATGAAAATCCATCTTATGTTTCATGTTTCTTTGTTGGAACCTTACCATGCGTTTACCAACCCAATAAAAGACCATGATCCCCTTCCACCTATTAAAGTTGATTATGAACATGAAGATGAAATGGAGGACATTTTGGATTCAAAAATATCTATAGTCAACTCCAATATCTTCATTAGCATGGGTATGATGTGAGCGAGCACACTTGGAAACCTATCAATAACCTATCAAATGCCATGGAGAAGGTGCATTAATTTCATCGACTATATCCAAACAAGCCCAAATATGTTATTTGTGGAACTCCTTGCTATAAGGGGAAATGATGTCATGGATGCCAACGCCATGGAATTCATTTATTTGAATGTTCATCCATGATTTGTAATAAACTTGTACCTATTTTTTAATTTAATTTCAATTCAATTTTAGTTAGGTTTCAATTAAATTTTAATTCATTTATAGTTGACTCTTAGTTTAGTCTTAATTTATTTTTATTTAAGTCCTAATTCACTTTTAGTTAATTGTTAGTTCACTTTTAGTTCATTCCCAAATAACCTTTAGTTCACTTCCAATTAACCGTTAATTTGCTTCTAGTTAATTTTTACTTCACGTTTAATTAAATTTAAGTTCATTCTTAGTTGAGTTCACTTTTAATTGAGTGTTAGTTCACTCATAGTTCACACATGAATGCATATGGGTGCACATGGGCGAACATGAACCACACATAAATTGAATTTTTCTGAAAAACTTCTTTAAGCTAAGTGCACATTGGGTATAAATAAAAGTAGAATTCCTCATTACTTTTAATCAGTTCAACACCAATTTTGGGTATGTTTTCTTTTCATAACATTGTTTTGTTTCTTTTTTACAATAAAATTTTGTTGGGCTTTTATTTGCATTTGTTATATTGTTATTTTTGTTTTTCTTGTTTCATAATTTGGATTTGGAATTGAGCATGTCCTTGTTCTTGCATTTGTTAAAAAATCTTATAGTCTTGATTGTGTTCGTGCCCGTGACAAAATCTTAAACCATAACACAAAACATCAAACTTGATATGTATATAATCTTATGTATTTTAAGTTGAAAAATTGATTGATATAATGTTTTTAATCTTTTTATATTTCATTACATGAACTAATTCAACATACATACAGAAGAAAAATAATTTTGCTAATATGATGTTCATTGTTCAAAGCAACTACCTATATAAATATGTAAACAAGAGAAACATTTCAAAAATCTTCCAAGATTCTTTTGGTACATCTTTTGGTTTCTTTAGTTAGGTATGTATAACATATTAAAAATTTGGGCCATTCTATCCATGACATTCATTGCCAAACCAATGTTAATTTTTCTCTAAAAAATTCCCAAAATCCATTTGAAACTATAAGTATTTTCTATTCTTTAAAAACATTTCATTACTCATTGAAAGTTTGAAATATGAATTGAGATACCTAAAATGTATTGTGCAAAGTGGTTAACAAATTGCATATGTGAATGAGACAAAATGAATTAGTTTGCGAAGGAATATGAATTTTAGCCAAAGGTTGGCATCCAAGAGTACCTAGTAATAAGCTTGGCTTTACTTCAATTAGGCCTTTTATAATAGGGCTCATCGTGAACTCTTGTTTTTTTTTTTCTTGCTTTTGTGATTTTGAGTAAAAGGGAATTTAAGGGAGAAAAGATTGCCAATTTTCTAATTTGATAGTATATATATATTTTTAAAACCTCCAATTTTTATTTTTTTCCTTTGTTGTTACAAAACTAAGACAATGATAAAAGCTTATTGATCAATGGTTCTTATCAAGACCACCTACCCTTGTTAGTTTTTAATTTTTTAAATGCCTTATCAATCTCTTGCAAACTATTGAACTTCAAGGTACATGTAAATGCTACAATGTTTAATGAGTAGACTAAGGCCCGCTTTAGATGGGGCCCAACTTCAAATTTGTAGGCACCAATTTGGACTCATTTGACACAAATTGAATCCTTAAGATTGACCCTACGTTGGACCGTAGCTTGCATCTTGGTTCTTCAAATCACGAGTTTCCCCTTTTGGCTCTTGTTTTTTTGGGTTCTAACCAATTGATTTTCCCTCCAAAATGGTGCCATGTAAATTTAGCCTTGATTTGCCACTTTTTGGTCTTGTACTTTCATCTAAAGGCCATGGGTCCAATTTATGGCTCTCATCCAATAGGATTGCTCTATTTCATTGGACCCTAGACCTTGGATCTTCATTTAAGTGGCCCTAAGGCCCACACCCAAAAGTCCATGATTTGTGGGCTAAGGAGTTGTGTTGGAGTAGATAGTATATTGATGAGAAATTAGTATTAATATTCAATCACCTGTCCCATTCATTAGATGAAGTGTGTTTCAAATTCTTTTTTTTTTTTTTTTTTTGAAATGAGCCAATTTGATTGGCCCATCACTCAAAAGAAATAAACTATGGAAGTTCCCCAAAATAAAAGGTTCTATTTTGAAGTGTAGAGTTCCTCACCCTTTGGCCCAACTATGAGGACAACATTTGCCAAAACATATGGGATAAAAATGAGGTGCTATTGTGAAAACATGTCAGGAACCTGGGAACTCTTTGCTTTGACCCCTTTCCCCCCTCCAAAAACACAATTAAAAAAAATAAAATACAAAACTTGCATGGAAAGTCAACTGTCCAAGTGGAAAGTGAACAATGGATAGTTCACTCTCCACACCAAACACTACTTGAAAACACACTTGGGGAACACATTGGGAACCAAGGGAACATATTGGGAACCCATTGGGAACTTAAAAGGAAGATGTTGGGTGGGAACAAAGCAAAAATGAAAAAAAAATCCTCTCCCCCTGCCCATTGAATCTACCTTTTTATTAATAAATAAATAACATAGTCACCTTGAGCCTATTTTGAAATATCCATCTTTGCCGAAAACACCAAAAACGGAATCAACAAGTGACAAAAAAGCCACGTGTTTCATCCATCAAAATTACATAAGAAGCCATTTAGGTAGATCAAAGAGTAGCCACATTGCCTCTCGGGCACATTTCATAAATTTAAAAAGAAACCCCCACTACAATTTGGGAGATCTGAATGTGACAAACAAAACAAACAAACAACCTTCCTTAATAGATACCTTGATAACATGACATAAATATTGAATTCTTGATACCCTTGTGGTCATCCATTATGTGAAAAAGGAGAGGTTCACATGAAAAGAAACCTCTCCTCCTTTTATCATATTGGACAACTACAAGAATTTTTAATTATTTTTTGCCCAAGATTATTATTAAAAAAATTCACCCAAGAAAAAATAATAATTTACCCAATAAAGAAGACAAAATACAGTAAAGGGTTTTTTGAGGTGTCTTAGAGCATTTCCACCGGTGCTCAGTATGTGACTCGAAACAGTAAAATTTATTGTGACAAAGACAAAATGTGCAGGTTTTTTTGCACCAAATTCGTGCAGCTTGCGGTGGCTAGTAAAAGGCGCAACACAGTTGTGCACCTCCAAAATAGAGTGTAATAAATTGGACCTGACTGCGGCTCAGTATTTCTGATTTGTCCAGTTGTTTGCTATTAGTAGTCCCCGCGTATATGTCACTTTCAGTTTTATTGGTGGGGTTGCCAAAAAACCAAAAAGTTAAACTTGGACATTTAATTTTACTATCCAGCGTTACATACTTAGCACCATTGGAGATGCTCTCATTTAGGTACCTTTTTATTGAGGCCTTTTTTTTCCGAGGTGGGACATGTGGTCACCTGGTCCCTCGATGGTTCAATTTTTGTACTAGAGATGGGCCTACCCACAGCAGATTTTGGTTTTCGGGCAAGCCCCTGGGCAAAAGTTTCGCCCAAGGGTGTGCTGGGAAAATAATAATAATAATAATAATAATCACTGCCCGGGAATCTCCTCCTAATGCGGCAATATGACCCCTCAAAGCAGAAGTTTTTTTTTTTTGGGCTCCAAAAGTGTTGATCAGTCACAAGAGGATTTAGCCAAATCTGGCTACAAGACAAATAAAGAAGTCAAAAAAATCTAGGAATCTTATTGCATGTTAATGACCCACTAGAACCTATTAGCTAAATATGGCGATTTCAAAAGGCCCAAAATAAAAAGGTTAGAAAAATCTGCCCAAATCCTCCAAAAATCTTGGTGATTTCAAAAAAAAAATCAGTGAAATGTGGCAAATATTTTTGGAAATTTTCAAAAAAAAAAAAAACAAGTTCCCTTGACCATGTTTCTTGGGAATTCTTTTATAAAAAAATCATCAAAATAGCGAATTAATTTTCGCCCCCAAAAAAAATAAAAATCACTCCCTCCAGGACAGCTGCCCAAAACCAAAAAAAAAAAAGGGCCCCAAAAAAGAAATAATAATAAAAGGGCTCAGAAGAAATCGCCCTGAAAACCTGCCCCGGGAGACGCCACACTAGCGCCAAGTGGACGCTTGTCATTCGCCACGCTAGAGTTCTTGCAACTCTTTTTCTGTGACGTGGCGGATCTACCGCTGCCCCTTGTTGCTGCGACGTGGCGAATCTAAAGTTACCTGGCGTTTTTCACGCTGACTGTACTGACCTTTTTCCCAGTTTTACCTCTTTTCACTGGCACTAGGTATTTACTATTTACTATTTACCCCATAAACTTTTACTAAATCGGGTAAAAAAGCATCTCCCAATATTCTTGGCACTGGTTTTACTTTTTGTCACTTTTCTCACTCCCGGAAATTTACTATTTACTATTTACTGTCGTTATCATCGCCAGTTTTTAATTTAATTTAATTAATTAATTAATTTCATTGTTTTTTGGGGGTCAATTTTGTGATGTAGCCAAAGTGAAGATCATTTATAGGAAGATTTCGCCTAATTTGGCTACAAGCAAAATATGAAAGTAATTTATTTTTAATTTCAATATTTTTGGCTACTCTACTTGAACCATGTGTAGAAATGTGACAATTTCTTTTAAATTTTTTGGTCGAATTTCTGACTATTGAAAATATCAAAAAGCACTTGATTAATTTTAGAGCTTTTAATTTCGAATATACCTTTTTTTGGCTATATATAGCCAGCCTAAAAGGGCTATATTGACAGTGATTTTTTTTGGGGGTCGGTTTGTGATGTAGCCAAAAGTGGAGTGATCAACAGGAAGATTTAGCCAGAATTGGCTACAAGAAAAATATGAAAGAGTTTTTTTCAAAAACATTGTTCTACATTTTTGGCTACCTACTTGAACCACGTATAGGAAAAATCTGACGGTTTTTCTTTAAATTTGGTCGAATTATGGCTATTAAAATACCAAAAAAACACTTCAGTTTACCACTTTGAAGATATCGAATTCTGGCTTTTTTTTAATAAAAAAAGCAGTGGTCAAAATATGGCTATTGAAAATATGAAAAAGCACTTGATGATTTTTAGCACAATCAATTGATAGAAATCTGGCGATTTCTCTTAAAATTCGGTTCAATTATGGCTATTGAAAACATGAGAAAAGTACTTGATGATTTTTAGCACATTCAATTGATAGAAATCTGGGGATTATTCTTAAAATTCAGTTCAATTATGGCTATTGAAAACATGAGAAAAGCACTTGATGATTTTTAGCACATTCAATTGATAGAAATCTGGCGATTATTTTTAAAACTCGCTTCAATTATGGCTATTGAAAATCTCAAAAATCAGTAAATTAACCATTTGATTTTAGCCCTTTTTGTTCTTAATTTCTTTTTTTTGGCTATATAGAGCTAGCCAAAAAAAACGCTGGAATTCCTCCTCCTCCTCCTCCTCTTCCTCTTCCGCTTCTTCTTCTTGAGTGACAGTTTGTCCAGAGCTCCCAACCAAGAATCTCTAGACTCTAAGGCCTCAATCCCAAAATTTTCAGTAAGCAGAAAGAAGTGAAAAAAAAGGGGAAAACAAGTGCTGAAGAAAATGGAGGAAGCTCATGATGGGTATGCTGAAATCAGTTTCTCACAATTGTTTTTCCACATGCAGCAGCTAGTTAGCTCTTTGATTTGTAATTTGCAAAAAAGCTTGGGAACTTTCCAAAAGCTTGAAGAATCTATGTAGGTGATCTGTCATGAGATTGAATAATGTGAAAGAAATCTGCTCCTCATATTGATAATGCAGGTTTTTGGCACCAGGATCAAGAGTGAGACCAAGGGTGCACTTGCTCATGTTGCTCACACAAGCAGCAGTTGGGAGCTACCTGGTGGTGGCAAAGATAGCATTAAGTGGAGGAGTACAACAACTGGTGTTTGCAGTATACCGAGATGCTTTTGGGATCTGCCTCCTCATCCCTTTCGCTTACTTTTATGAATTGTATGCCAACAACATCTTTCCCTGGACCCCCAAAAAACTTTGTAATCTAGAGAGACCTACATGACTGTGCAATTGTAACAACACTCGGTGCTCATGATGGGGGGTTTTTTTTTTTGGGTGGTGCTTGCTTGCAGAAAGACTCGGAAATGGCTGACTCTTGAGGTGCTCGCTCGGTACACGTGCCTTGGGTTTGTTGGGTAAACAAACAGTTACCATTTTCCAAATCGTGCACTAAAAACTCTATCTAGTACTATGCACTAGGCCACCATCAATCAAATAAAAATCCATCCCCAAAATCAATCAAATCTGGTTTGCAGCAAAAAGAATTTTCTTTGTGATCTTGTGGCTTGTGCCTCCTATGTTTGACTTTGGGTATCTCTAGTTCAGCACCCATGAAGTTGGTGGATGCAGGATGTACTTGAACCAGATTCTTTTGTACACCGGCCTCATCCTTACCAGTGCAACCTTTGCAGCTGCCATGCAAATGCTGGTCCCTGTCTTCACTCTCATCATTGCTACAATTTTCCAGTAAGCTCCTGGACCTCTTCTTCTGCTGCTGCTGCCAAGTTCAGATCTTTTAATCTCAAGCTCCAAATCTTCTGCTGCTGCCACCAAGTTCAGGTTTTTTTCAAGCTCCAAGTCTGTAGTTGGCAATGTAGTTTGTTATCTCATAAGACAACCACAGATCACTCCACTGGTGCAAATTCTAAGAGAACTTTTTTTTTTTTTTTTTTTTTCTCAGTAAAACACCAAAAAACTTTGCAGGTTAGAATCGATTCAGTGGAAACAGAGATGGGGACAAGCAAAGATCTTAGGGATTCTTGCATCTGTGACTGGAGCTGTGGTGATGATCTCCTACAAAGGTCCACCACTTCTGGAAAACAGATTCACCACAAATTTACTGCCAGTGCCAGTTGAATTTCTGCCTGCTGGTTTGAGATCCTTTCTGCATTCCTTGTCTGCTGTGGTTGGCTTCCAAATGGATCCATGGAAGCTCGGTGCAATTTCCCTTGTTGGAAGCTCCTTGTGCCTTGCATCCTTCATCAACATTCAGGTACCAAAATTTTCTCTATTATTGTCAGCTAAGGGTAAGTAAAACACACCAAGATGAACCAAAAAATGGCAGTTGATGATGAAAGTCCATTCCCATCTGAGTACATATATCAAAAGAAAAAACACCCACACAACAGGCAGACAGGTAGATCATCTAAATCTTAGAAGGAGTCCAGTTGAACTTTAGCGCATGTGAATTTAATGCAGAAGCAGATCATAAGAAACAGGCACACAGGTGAATTCCTCACAATTTTCAAAGATTTCTCCAATTCTTTAGAACCAATTGTTTGTATTCAGAAAGATACAAATTGTGTTTCAAGGTTGCACAAATGTGAAGTTGATGATGAGTGCATCTTTTTTTTTTGCCTTCTTCTTCTTCTTCCTTCTTCCAGGCTGTGACTTTGGCAAAGCACACTGCTCCAGTATCACTGGCAGCTTCAGTCTTCACCATTGGGTTCTTGATGCTCACAACAACTGCATACTTCATGGTTGACACATCGGATTGGTTTGTAAGCAACAGGGGTGAGATCATGTGCATTCTCTACTCGGTGTGTGTACTCATCTCTCTCTCTCTCTTGCTTTCAATCACAACGATTTATTTACGTTTTGTCATTTGAAAATTCATGGTAATCATGGCAAGTTGTGCTAGATGACTCATATGAATGCCAGGAAATCCAAATTCAAAATCCATTGTTCATATGTCAAAACTGAGTGAAAAAATTCTACTGCCTTTAATAAACCCTAAATTGAAGAAGAAAGGGAGAAGAACATCTAAAGAGCTCTTCATTCGTGCTTGATCTTTTTCTTTTTTGTGTCTCTTTTTTCTCTTTCATGGGTGCTGCAGGGGGCAGCACTTTCAGCATTAGCAATTGGAGCAATTGCATGGTCAATCTCAAAAACAGGTCCTGTGTTAGCATCGAGTTACGCCCCACTTCAACCCATTGCAACTGTCATTTTGAGCTACGTACTCCTCAAGGAGACTTTATATGTAGGCAGGTAAATGAAACAAACAAATTGCCCATAACAACAAAGTCTTCTCTATCTGCCATCACCACCACCACCACCACAACACAAAAAATTCCTTCCTTTTTGTTAAAAACTCCCATCTTCAATCTATTTACAAGACTCTTATGCTCTTAACAAACTAGCAAATCAATTCCTTCTTCACCCATATACACATAGTTGATGATCATCTTTTTTGTTTCAGAAATTAGTCTTCTGGTTTTGGTGAATGGAGAAGGTTTTCAGCGGAAAATTTTATAGAAAAAAATTCTTGAACTTTGCTGGATTTTGATGATGATGGCTGAAAAAAACCATATATGATTTGTTTGGGTGGGGGTGTTTTTTTTTTGGCTTTTCATTTCATGTGTGCAGTTTCATCGGTGCCATTCTTATTGTGATGGGATTGTACCTCGTTGCATGGGGTCAAAGAGCTGCAATACTTGCGGCAGAATTGCTCCCAGTAACTCAAGATGAAGTTGATGATGATGGTGTAACAAGTATGACTCCAACATTACTCAATCTCAAGGAGCCATTGATAGTTAGCTGAAAATAGGCATTAAAAAAGAAAACCCCGCATGCAGATTCTATACACCACTTATACATACATCTTTAATTTCATTCCAACATTTGCTTATTATGCCACACTGATCGTGTTAGAAAACAAAATTGTAATTTATGACCAGCTCAGTGGCTCACCGATCACAGGAATAATATGCAAACAAACACATAGAAATAGATCAAATTTTCGCCAAACCGAGAAGAAATCATTCACAATTTGGTAGCCAGAATCTGTGTAAACCACCACCACACCTTGTCACTTGTAATTTGTACTTTGGGTTGTTTTGATTGTTGTCATCAAATTTACATTGAGTTCAGTTTATGGCAAAATGAATGAAACATACAAAGAATCAACTAGAAATTGTTATTAGTTATTACATTGAATTTCTTTTTAATGAAAAAAAATTGCCTTGGGCTGAAAATGAAAGAATTCATAAATTGTATTATAGATTATTGTTATATTGATTTTATCCTTTTGCTGAAAATGCAACATCTTAACACCACAACAAAACATGGGTTTTCTTACAACACTAAGCCTGGGCTCATACTTAACTACATGTGTGAGGCAAACATTGTGGTTTCATCCATTTTCATGTTTCCAGTTTAATAGAGTTTTCCATAAAGTCACCCTGTCTTCACCCTGTTTTTGGGTCTCATTTGACCCCCTGTTGACATTCACCCTTATCCCTTCTTTCATCGGTACGCGCAAAGTAGTGAAATTTTATTAAAATCTCAGTACGAAATGCTGAAACTCAGTATTTAATACACAAGGTTCGAGAATGATTATAGCAGTAATGAAATTTTATTAAAATCTCAGTACGAAATGCTGAAACTCAGTATTTAATAACAAGGTTCGAGAATAATTATAGCAGTAATGAAATTTTATTAAAATCTCAGTACGAAATGCTGAAACTCAGTATTTAATACACAAGGTTCGAGAATAATTATAGCAGTCTTACGGGTAGGAGCCGTGAAAATATATGTAAAGCTAGCAGCAGTGGAGGTGCTCAGGAAAAAGGAAAGACTGGATGAAACTCAGTTTACCACCAAAATGGATGGTTTTCTAACTTTCATCCCTCGCCCAATTGAATGCAAATGTACTTTTTTGCAGGTTTTAAAAAAAAAATTCACCTCGTCTATGACCAAACTCAGGGTTCTGGTGCTGTGTTTTTCTTACTTTACAGATAACTCTAATATATACCAATGTTGTTCTGGTATCAATTTTTTAACATACCAGCTTGGTCCACGTACTGGCCTTGAGTAGGTACCTCTTTTAACAACTTTAATACCCAGCCTGGTCTTGGTATTGGTCCTTTTTTTTAACTTTCACTTTTAGTCTAGTCTTAGTAAGGCCACTTTACAAGTTAAGAATAGGCCACAGACCTTTTGGTGACATTTTGAAGCTCATTGAGTTCCTTTAGCCTCTAGCATCCACCAATTCTTTCAACATGAGATATGATTTCTACATAGTATGATGCTTGATAGTCATCAAATTTTTAAGAAATAATTGATTTATAAAGGCACCCAATTCTGAACTTGACTTTATAGGTACATTCCACTTTACCATCACAACTCCATCAATCCGGTCCCCCCCCCCCCCCCCCCCCCCCCCCCCCCCCCCCCTTTCCTTCTTTTTT
>Ga0116231_10004901_pt1 | contig 26811 bp, 13 predicted proteins | sample S1TSphgellanicum_2_FD_89695 | JGI IMG/M metagenome (GOLD analysis project Ga0116231, IMG submission 89695) | Host-associated microbial communities from peat moss isolated from Minnesota, USA - S1T2_Fd - Sphagnum magellanicum MG | ecosystem: Host-associated > Plants > Peat moss > Unclassified... | reverse complement strand
CGGAAGATATTAGTTTATGGAGGATATTAGTTTACACAAATTATATGGGGGGTAACAAAAATCATTCCGGAACCTGCCAGAGCAGCATGGAAGGTCATGGAGGTTAGTAGAAGGTCATGGATCGTTGGGGAAAGTAACAAAACCTTGTGGAGCTTGGTGGAGGATCAAAGAAACATGTAGAAGATCATATGACATGAGTGGTAGAAATCTTGGTAGAAAGTGAGGTTGTGGAAAGCTGCACTCTGGGTATGATGTATTAGTTTATAAAATGTTATGGGACCGGAAAAAAATATTGAATATCAGTTTATGGAGAATTATTAAATTAAGTATGAGGCCCGCCACGGGCCTGTGCCTGCATATTAGTTTAGAAAGAATATTAGTTTACACATTATTAGTTTAGAAAGAGTTTATTGTAACATGATAAAAACTAAAATTGTTTTGCACCCAACCTTACATTATAGTCAAATATATAACTTTACTTTGAACCATGATTACAAATTCAAAACTATAATAATGTAAAAGGACATTTGAGTATTAAGATCTAAAACGATATGTGTATTTATTTTTTTGAATGTTTTGAACACATGGATCCCTTCTTGTGGAATATATTAAAATTCACAAAAAAATTGAAACAATTTCGTGAACATTTGATTAGGGAAAAAAACTTTCAATACAAAAAATCATTTGTCCACATGTTTTTCTATAATGTTTTAAACATATAAAAGGATTCTTGAAACATGGCGAATTTTCATGAAAATTTTGTAATTGCAACTTTGAAAGTATAAAAAAACTCATTTAATTTAATTTAATTTAATTATTTGATTTGTAGTGTTCCCATAGTGATTTTTCAAATTTTCAAAAACAATTTTTAAGGACTATCCACACACTGGTTAGTTCCTTTTTTCATGCTTTCACCCATATGTTCAATTTGACTAAGGCTTGGTCATTTTGACTCTCTTATTTTTTTGTTTGTCCCTTTTGATTAGATTGATTATAGCTAGTCAAAAATTTCATTTTAGTCAAATGTATTAGTAAAAAGTAACATGTATTTCATGCCCTAACCCACTAGTCAAAATGGACATCATTCCTAGTCAAAACAAATAGTTTGGTCAAGTTGGACTTTCTAAAAGGTCATGATTTGTAATGGTGTTTTTACTATTTGTTTTCTAAAACATAATTAATGATTGACGCACCCCCAAGCTCCTTGATGGACTCAATTGTGAGTCCAAAGGTGAAGATAACGAAAGGAGAAAAAGTTGGGACACGTTCTTTGGCTCGTAGCACTTTAGGGTAGAGGGGTGTGTTGGAGCTCCGAGATGGGATTAGGAATAGTGATAAGCAATTCGATTATTCACATGTACCTGCACAAACCAAACAATAAGTTAATTAATGCATAGTTGGAACATTTTTGGTGCATGGATGAACCACGGGTAAACACGGACTCACAAGATTCACCACGGCTTGGACTTAGGGGAAGCCACCACCTTCCCCTTTATAGTATTCTCTATGCCTGGCCACGGGGCTAGCACCCAAATGTCATTTTGTCCCAAGACTCCCACCCAAGTGGGAATCTCGAAATTCCCAAAATTGGGACTCCCGCAATTTTGAAGGTGCATAATTTTGTATGCAAACCTTCGATTGAGGTGAGGTTTAAAGCAAAGTTGTAGCCCTCGTCAAAAGCTTTTCAATGATATGTGGTACGCCACCTACATGCAAGGAGTCAAATTGACAATTTGACTCCCAGCCCTTCTTTTGGTCATAACTTGTGTTTTAAGTATTCAAATGAGTCATGAAAGCCCATTTTAGACATCTAAGTTCCAAGAGTTTTCCAATGAAATAAAAACCTTTTTGATCTAATGAGTTTTGACCCCTGCAATTACCCCCTAAAGATTCGGGAATCCATTGGGATTCCAATTCCCAAAATGAGAGCTCATTTGGGACTATGGGGGTTCATTCCTTCACACATTTTTGCACTCCCGAGAGTATGAAATGTGATTCCCGGGCTCACTCTTGGCTCGCAACTTTGCAAGCCTTTGCTTTGGTTGCGAGCCCAAGGCTAGAGTTGCGACATTTTCCCGCACACACAGATGAATTAATATATCCTCAAGTTGTTCAAAATATTTAATTTAATGATCCAATGAGTTTTTCATTGAGTCCAAAATGGTGTCTTTTTGTGTTGTGTTGATGCAATTTTGTGGAATGTTACAATTAGTCAATTGAATTGGACTTTGACTACTTGAAAAAACTCATGAATGATTCTTAAAAGATTTGAAAATGACAAAATTTTGGAAAGATTTTTAAAACACATATTCACATAAGAGTATAATGTAACATATTTTTGAATCAAAAGGATTTTCTTATGAATTTTTACAACTTGCAAATGAAATATTTTTAGTATATACAAGGAATCTTTTAGAATAAGTAGTCATTGAAGTCCTTACTAATGGTGCGTACCTAGCTCCTTAATTTGTGAATGTACCCAACACAAATTTGAAAGCTCATGTTTATAGTTATTTTCCAACTAGCCTGACAACTCTAACCATTAAGGCATGTGCATAAATTTCCAAAATAACTAGGCATATAATAACAATTTTAGTCACCATCATTAGTAATCACCATGTAAACATGACCCATCCTTGTAATGATGAAAACAATTTGCATCCTTTGTTACTATTTCTTGCCTGATAATTTTTAAAATAATCTTAGTTGCAATCAAAGGTGGAGGAGGAAGAGGAGGCAAGGAATTTTTCATCATTGTTGTGGAGGAGAAAAAGAAGTTGAGGATAACAACTTAACTTGAAAAAACTATTACTATGTCCAAAATGATTTTTTTAAGGAAACACATTTACTTCTTCTCATTCTTCTTAATAGGTTTTAGAGTGCATTTGTAGTGGGGCTTAGGAACTCAAGATCTGCTTAAATCTAATAAATTCCTTGGCAAGTTTGGATTTGTTAGGAAAACTTACTAATATGTAGTGAAATTCCTCTTAGACAAGTTACAATTTTTAATAACATATAAAGGCTCATTCAAGATCAAGGTATCACTTTCAAGAAGGACTCCATGATTTTTTTCATAAATATTATGCACCAAAATCTGAATGGGACAAATTTAGATAGAACGTGAGAAAAAATGAATAGTCCAAATCAAAATATTAATTTGTATGTTTGATTTTTTACATGTGTACATTGATGTGAATCAATATTTTGGTTCAAAACCAAAAATGCAAAAAATGTTTAAATAAGCTTTTATGGACAACTTGATATGTGTTTTTGCATAATTATTTTCTACATATGCGACTTGCATTTTGCATCTTTGAAATTTTTCATGTGGTTTATATCTAATCAAATGTAGTCAATGAAGATTACTAAACATAAAAGTAAAAAATATTTATCCATAATTTTTTTTTGAAACTGATTATGTTAGTTAGTGCAGTACTTTTGATTCCTTAAAGAGAAATTATTGTAAGGACAACAATATAATTATTTGGGATTCAAAAGTACATTTACATACGTACCTAGTAGAGTTACCCATAAAGTCACTTTATTTTTGAGCTTCAATTTCACCTTTTATCACTATTTGATCCCCAAATGAAGGGTATCCATATAAAATTGGGTGAAATTTTGGGGGGAAAAAAATCAATATTGGGGGTGAAGTTCACAAGTTTTGAAGGTTGGGGTAAAGAAATACATAAAAAGACATAATCATTAAACAACAATGAAGACATGGTGGATGCATAATACACAAGAAAAACAACAAATTAAAAAACTAAGCATGCCCAAAAACCAAAAATGGTGGTAAAATGAGTTTCAAGCCCCATTTTATCCATATACATTTTTTTGTCTTTGTTTTTAACTGAACAATCCTAGTTTCAATAAAATTGGGGGTTTTGGTGCACACTATTTATGATTTATTTCAGTATCCAATTTTTTGTAAATATTTTTATTAATTTAATGTGACCATTTTTGTAGGCATATCACAATCCACTATAATCATAATGCAATAAATAATATAAAAACCAAAAGTTGGGCTATGTGATTCTTTCTTTTGGTTAAACAATCCTTTTGGCATTCCTAATTATGTATAAGCTCATAAAATACTGTCCCAAGCAATGAGCTTTAATTTTTATATTTATGATATTTTGAATCCTTTCATAATTGATGCAACCTAGCATGCTTGTCAAGTGGTATTAATGATCGTTCCTTGATTTCATAACAAAAAGAAATTCAAGAAATTAGAATGCATTCCCTAACAACTAAGACATTGGGCAAAAATTACATGACGACTTTGACAAGAAGATGCACATCATGGACATGTCAATTAGACAAATCAACAAACATTATGATTAATACAATTTTAGCCAAAATCAAGTTGGAATTCATTGTAAACTCGCACAAATTTCAATACAACCCAAACTACTAAAGGAAAAAAAATTCTTATACTGCCTTCTTTTAGTCCTCATAGGAATTGCATTGAAAATTTAAAAATTCAAAATTTTGAAAATTTTCATCCTATGATTTTGGGGCTTCAAAACGCTTGGGAAATGTAGCAAATTGGAACATGCATTTCTTATAACCTTCATCAAGAGATTTGCTATATGTGAATAAAAGTAGGGTCTTATATATTAGTTGTTGGGAAAAACTTATTATCCAATTAATTCTACAATATGATCATGTTTGTTTTCAAAACCAATATATAATTAATATAGGGCATGCATTAGTTTTAGGTACTAAAAAAAAAACATATAACATACAAGTAAGTCCATGGTAACATGACCCACATCCAAATTCAAGTAAGGCCATGGAAAGTGAGGTGGTGTGTAACCATTGCAAAAACATTATGTTTTCATTACATTTTTGAGTTTTATAATACAATTTTACAATTTGAAGTTTAAATTTATTTGTTTTGAGATGCCCAAAGTTCACCCCTTGAAATGAAAACAAAGAAAAAAAGGTAGAAGGTAGGAGAACTTGGGGGCACACTTTTTAATTATATGCACTATTAAAAAAAAAAGGTGTGAAGGAACTTTAAAATGAAGTCAAAGATGAGGTGATGAGTTCACAAACACTTTTTAGTCAATTCATGTGCACAAGTCACACAATGCATGTGGTTAATGCAAATGCAAGGATGTTATATTCGTGAGTGTGCAAGCACGAATGGTGAATAGGTGAGCATGAATAAGTGAGTGTGAGTAAATGAATGTGAGTGAATCTTTTTGGAATATTTTATTGATGTTGACAAAATATTTGGAAAATATTCTTTGACACATGGGACAAAATATTTGGTGACATGAAAAAATATTCGACCACATGTTCATGGATGAATGATATTTATGGATGAAAATGTGAATGACAAATGAAAATGGATCAACTTTTTCATGAATGTTGGCAATATATTTCTTTTTGCAAAAAATTAAACAAAAGAAATAGGATGGAAAAAATTTATGTTGGTTTATTTTGAAAAATTCAACACATGAAATGTTGAAGTCATACTTTAAGTCATATTTTATATTAGTTCAATATGAAGTATATAAAACTCTACAACATTTAAACCATATAAAATGTTAAACTAAATATAATTCAATGGCATATAAACATGTTGACCCACCAAGTAGTATGTGCCATCCATTTCTTTAGAAGAGGTAGATGTTTGGTGTGCACCAATTTGCTATTGGTGGTATTCTTTAGGGTTAGTTGATGAAGCTGAATTTAAGAATTAAAGAATTGGTTTAGTTTTTAGCACTTTTGTGTGAAACAATGGGGATGATTTATGATGCATGTACTATTTTCAACCCTCTCACACATTTTTTTTGCACCCCATGATCTTTTTTATAAGTTCACATTTAAAGTACCATTCATTTTAAATCAACATAATAGACATTTATATTTTCTTGCAAAAATTCACTTTGGAAGACCTTGTAGACATGCCCACATGCAACCTTTCAAAGATAATGCACAATATATGGCTTCAACAACCAAGAAAAAGGGGAGCCTCTCTATATGTTGCAACATTGGATGACTATGTTTGAGCTTTCAAACAATCAACATTGTATTCTTATTTCAAACAAGTTGGTTGACCAAATCAAAGGCTTGATAAGAGTGAGCTACTCTTGCATAGAGCAACCTAATCTAGCAATGCAAAGCAACTTGCAAACGCAATTTTTGAATATTTCCTAGGATTAGTCTGCACAATTAGAATTGCATGTATGGAAAGGTGAAGAAATCTTTGGCTCTTGCAAATAAAAGGCAAACTTAGCCCCCAAATCAAAAGGGGATTCACATAGGCATAATTGTGTGAATTTTTCTCATCCTCATGTAAACCATGCAATTGCTAGATCAAATGTGCAAATTAAACAACTTGGGGTGGATCAAATTCATGGAGATGTTGAGATCCTTGAAGTTCCATGTGGAGATGGAGTTTGGCATATAGAAAGATGCCCCCCTAGGTCACATGTTCAATGGTTTGCATTGCAAAATTCCACCAAGCATTCTTGTGCTACAAGAATACTTATCAAGCCGATTTCTATTGGTGTCCCTGTTTCGACTTACTCAAGGTTGTGGTTTTAGTTCCCTAAAACACTTGTAAATTAGTTGCACAAGTTTTGGTTTTATGTAAATGACATGAATTGTTGCATTGGTAGTATGAAACACAAATATGCATTCGATAGAACGATTGTTTCAAAAATTTGGCCCATTCAAGCTAAAACTAATATCACCCAAGATGAAATCAAATCTTGAAGAAAAACGATTTGTTTTGAATAAACAGTAGCCAATCTTTCTTCAAAGCTATTAAAAGGGGAAATTTCCATTCCTATAAATATGGTAGTGGATGAAATGTTGTGGCCACATGTAATGGTATGGCTATTCGTTGGGGATGCGATTCAAGATGTCAAATCTACATTACAATTGGTGGGAGGCTAGTTGACTTTTGGAAATAACTATAAACCCACAATTGGACATGTTCCCCCTCCTGGATATGGACGAATTTATGAAATTTTATCTTGTCAAAATCCAAACAAGAGGCAACATGAAGTTACAATAGGGAATTACCCAGCTTGCACTTGGGTGTAATCATAATCCAACGAGCCAAAAATGGCATTATACTATAAAAGAAAAGTAGTCAAAATTGTATAAATATTTATGTTTTGCCATTTAAAGCCATTGTAATCATGGCAAGTTATTACTTTTTCATTCATATGAATGTAAAGGAATTCAAACAAAAAATTCATTTGATGAAAATTTAAGTTTAAGTTTTGATTTAGGACCTTTAAAAGTGAACAACAATGCATCAAATAAGAGTCAAATTTGTAAAGAACTATCAAAAGGATTCATATAATAAAACACATTTGATGGGAAAAAAAATTAAGAGGATAAAGAGCTATTAACCAAATGAAAAAAACACTCATACCTTAAAATATGTGGAATTGTAAAAATTTAAAAAAAAAGAACTTTCCAAAATTGATTTAGAATTAAAATACTTCGGAAGTCCTTTGTCACACATAAATGGGGTAAAATGTACATGAGGTATAAAAAAAAATTGTAGTTTATTATACAAGAAAACATAAAAATGTAGAAACATAAAAATTGATTATGAATTGAAATTATTATCATTTAAAAAGATGAAACATTGAATTTACAAAGAATTAGGACACTTTCAAAAATTCATATTTATTAAAAAATGATGAAGAAAAAAAATGTCATGCACTTGGACAACTATAAACATTTATTATAACAAGTTGCAAAAAAAATTGTTCCAAAATTCATTCATATGAAAAAGTTGTTTTTGGGAAAAAACCATGCAGTCCTTTTTTATAGTAATCTTGTTGGTTCATTATATTTCATTTGCACCCACTTGTTTGGATTTTGTAACAATGATTTCCAATTCATTAGGTCGATGAGGGAAGTGGGTGCCTTGTAAACACATGTATTATGTTTTGTAACATGTCATGTTTTGTGGGTAGTTTGAAAATTTCATCCATTTTCCAACTTGGAGTTATGATGAAGTTTGTCGCTTATTGGCTCATGATGTAACTTTTGTATAGGTAGGAATACAATTTTGAATTGTTATAGAAAACAAGTACAATGAACATTGTCAATTCTAATGCTCACATGATGATGATATGTGTTTGGCTCTTAAACTTGAACTTGCAAATGATGTTACTACTCTAAATTTATAAATGTTTTGATAATTCTTCATTTAATATTTTTGTTGACATGAATGATGTTTCATTATTAGATAAAAATTAGTTATTAGACTAAATTAAAAATGCTCATTAATGATTAAAAAATTATATTGAAAAATTATGGGAAATAATTTTTAAGTTTCAATTGCAAGCACCTCTGCAACAAAAGTTATGTATGATATTCTTGTCACAAATAATATATTTTGTCTACTAGGATGAATATATTGAATCATTTAAAGAATATTCTTGTCATTTAAATAATATATTCCATCCATATATAAAGAATATTCTTATTTATGTGGAGAATATTTGGCTTACATGACAAGTATATTTTTTAAAGATTATGTGCGACTCACAAAAGTTCAACTTAGTGCTCACACTCACATGCTCATATAGTAGTTGCATTGTAAATTTTTGTATGCACAAAGAAATTGTGACCCTTTTGCAATGGTAAATGTGTTGGATATGAATGAGTTATGTGTTTTGAAACATGAGTGCAAACTACAAAATTCCAAAGTTTACTGTTTTTTTGAAATGTTTGCCTATCCAATTGGGGGCATTGATTTGAAATTATGATAAGAATGTTTTGCACAAAAGAAACTTTGAGAACGTTCTTTTTTCAAGTTGGTTGTGCCATAATGAACATGCCCAGAGTAGAAGTGCATTCCCAATGAGTTGATAGCAAGGTTTTGGGTGATGTGGATGAAAATTATGGATGTTAAACCTATTTGTGCTTTCTAGGATGAAAGAATTAGATGAAAGTTGAAGAACTAAACCATATATTAGTGGATGGAAGATTTTCATTCATTGGATGTGGATGAAAATCTTGGATGCAACTATTATTCATGTTCATTTGGATGAAAGTAGATGGATGAAAATTTTGGATGAAGTTATTATTCATGATTAATAGGATGAAAATAATGAATGAAATATGGATGAAACCTTGGCTCATGATTTGGGTGGTTGCAAGATAGGGTAGCTCAAAATATGACAACTCCTAAAACAATGGAGGTGATGACTTTTTACCCCCTGCATACTACAATTGGAACTCTGTTTTTTTTGTGCTATCATAGGAAAAACTACTACTAATCACCTTTAACACCAAACCTCTTGCAAAAATTAGGTTTCAGGATCTCAAATGGAAATTAGGAACTATGTATATTAGAAGAAAACTGATTAGAACATTTGCAACCTTCCTAGAACTCTTTAATAAAAATCAAATCTTGATGTCTGGGTATACTGCCTTTGTGATTTTGTTTTCATTATGTCATGATAGAGGTAGCTATATAATTGGAAACTAAACTGTCAGGCTTTGGCAGATTGAAATTTCCTCTCATGAAATTGGTTGTTGAAAGGCTCAATCAAGAGTATCATTTCATTTTTGACACCTGATGGAATGGGTAAATCGATTGCATACACCAAGTGTTGCTCCCTCAACCTCTTTAGACCTTGCCTTAGAAGGTCAGGGTCTGCTTGCTTCCAGTAGACAAGGGAGAGGCAAGGTCTTGCATTCCAGTTAGCTTACCATAGTTACCAGTTCAAGTGTGACATATGAAAGATTTTGATGTGGTACAAGGAATCGGTCACAGCATTAATGCATGTCAGTAATGACTTGAAGCAGCTGTGCCATGCCTGGTGACAGTGGGGTTTACAAGGTCTATGAAGTTTATCAGATGATGTCTCCAAAAATCCAGCTCCACAACGAAATCAGGTACAATATGCTCTAGTTGTCATGGGTGTCTTCAGTTGTGTTGATAGGCTTGATTGCCCTTCAGCAGTCACTCTAGTCATGGATCTCATCAGTGTCTGTGAACTTGCAAGAACTAGACTAAGAAAAAGGTACAATATTCTTGCAAGTTTGAAGAGCTGTCCTCTGTCTGTTGTAATCAAATGAACACAAAATCCTTACAATATTCACCATAGACATGGATGCTAAGTTGTTGCTGGTGGGTGATTTGACTCACATATGGTTCCACTTTCATGAATGCACATCTTGCCAAAATGAGATGCTTAATGCCTCCAAGATATCACTGCATAATTGCAATCAAATTTTGTATGAGATGTGCTCTGGCAACAAAGAAGCCTTGCTACTTCACTGCTATCTGGGTGTATCCATACTGTTACCAGTCCTGGAAGACAGCTGCTGTTCAAGAGGCTGACAGAATCAACCTGATGATGGAGTTCACTTACCCTACAAGGTTGGCAATCTGGACAGGGCTGAAAGCAGTACACTCTAGAGCAGAATTCTGCAGTGGATAGTTGAGGGGCACAGCAACTTAGGTCCAACACCCAATGGCTTTCTTTACAATTTCTACAAGACATTTACATTCTCACTCATCACAACACATGTATTAATTAGAAACATAGGATCTAAAGGGGCTCTATTGCCAGGATTACGATGCAAGTTCTCATCTTCTGGTAGCTGTTTTCAAATACATCTGTTTCAACAAGGTTAAAGTTGCATTTTCATGAGCATTTGTCACTTTGCCATATCTTGGCTGCAAATCAATCCTAGCTCCTTGTTGCCTTGAAGAATCTCAATAACCACAGCTGTGATTGAGGCCTGATTAGTGCTTTGTCACCCATTGGTGCTCTCTCATGTAAAACTCTCATCAACTTAACTTGTCCAATACATGAAAATGGAAATTTAGAACAAATTAATGCCATGACCTTAACTGATGATTGTCCTCTATGCTCTTTGTGCTCCCATCCTGTTGGTTTGTCACAAAGTTTGTTCCCATTAGTCAAACTTCTCAAATGCTGGTTCAACTTTCAGCTCTTGCAGGATTTATAGGACAAATGTGTGTCAGTCTGTAGCAGGTGTGGCTGCAACCTGTGTTCATGACATTCTTCAATCATGTGCAAGTAGAAGGATCCCTTGTGACACAAAGGTGCAACCCCAGAGTTTCAAATGTTGCTGGGCTTCCTGCAAATGCTTTGGAGGCTGTTCACTGTAGCACAACTACTAAATGAGACAATATCATGTTGGATCAAATACATGGGTCAAAGAGATCATGATTAGTACTGAAATTTATTCATATCTCAATAGTTCAGCTCATCTCCACAACATCTGACTTTGTTTTCAGGTCAGGGGTGCATGCATCTATCTTGGAGATTGGTTGAAATTGAGGAGAAAATGATTGAGATTGTTCATGGAACATAGTTCACAAATCTAACAGACATTGTGGATCCACACATATTGACTTTGATGATTTAAGTTTTGCAAGTCTCACAGCTTCCCATCTGCAGTTTCCCAGGCTGCCTAAATCTGGAGATTCTGCTTCAAATACAGCTATGTCAGTATGAGCAGGTTGCCATACAACTGCAATTGTTCTAGTTGAATACTAGAGTCTGATATGTACTCCCATCAAACTTGTTCAAGGACATATTATTTGCCAACATGCAGGAACTATGATCCTCACAATGGCAGAACATGGCAAATAATCAGTTTAAATCTATGAACAGTGTAGTGGTGCCATAACCATAAGTCTTTGAAGCCAGGCTACCAACAACAATCTTGTTTCTTACATAAGATCTTGACATCAAGTGGACAAAAAGCTGTTGAGCTATTTATATTAACTTGGTACTTTATCAAGCAGTAGCACTTTTTAACAAGGAGAAAACATGCTCAAAACACACAAATCAGCAAAAAAGAGAAATTCACTAGCAGGCATTTAAGTACAATTTATTGAGTTCTATGAGTCATTGCATTACAGAATCCAATTCTTCAGGTTTGATATGGCCTGCAATCACACTTGAATACTTTTACTACTAATAAACCCAGTTCTTGAGGTTTCATATGGCTTCCAATACAGTATCACACTTGGGTACTACTAATCGGGTTCATACACTGAAGAGAGGTGCAAGGACTGTATCATTTTGATGATCTGCAAGAAGGAAGCCAGCTCCAACATGCAGCACCCTTAGTCTACATTTAATTGTACACCAACTTTGACTAAGGCAGCCACTAAGTCACCCATCCATTGCAGAGGATGTTCATTCTGTTTAGTATGACACTGCACTCAAATTCTGTCAGAAAGTATAACACTGTTTGGGTTCAACTAAACATCTACAAGCCTTCTTTTGTTCACCAAATGTTTGGGTGGGCCAAACTCTCCATTTTCTCATGCAGAGCTAGTGGTAAAGTAAGTAGATTCCAAATCTGGCTACCTCGAGCATTAGAATTAGGGCTTCGGTTAGTGCTTGCATACTCTGGATTAGTAAAATCTGGGTTCCAGCTGGGCCAACTAATGTTACATGATTAGATCTGTATAGTCACTAATATGCCAAACTAGGCATGATTACAGCCAGACTCATCTATATGAGGAATTGGGGCTTGATTCATTCAATCTAAATTAGTGCTGATTCAATCCACTTAAGCCTGCGCTAAATGATACTGTTCAGGTCTTTCAGCACCCTTGGGATGATGTGTGTAGGCATCGGAAAGAAAATCTTGGAATGTGAAGGCTCTGTAGATTCGAGGTCGTTGAGGCGTGATGAGCTCATCAGGGGCCACTATAGTTGCACTCAAAGGAGGGTTAAGGAAGCAGGCCATTGAGAGACGCTTACTTGTGCCATTCACAATTGCCCGATGCAGTACACTCTTGTATCTTTTGTTGCTCAGAATCTGCAACAAAACACAAAACAAATTTTGGTTAGTTTGAAAACCAACCTGCAGCACTTGTCATGACTCATGAGCATAACCTAATTCCCACCTAATTTTGTAATAATATCTCAGCTTCATCCGTCTTCATCTTCTTCGAAGCAAAGTTGGAGCCGGTATCAGTTGCTGCAGACATCTCTTGCTCTCATTAGGCTCTTTTGAACTCAGACATTAACGGTCATGAAGAAGAAGAAGAGGAAGAAGAAGAGCGCAGCACCGTGCATGGTGTTTTGGGTTCATTGCAAATCTATTGTTTGACAAGTTAGGCGGAATCAACAGGATCATGCCAAAACGTCTTCAACTCTCGAGACGTAGCTAGCTGTGTATGCAAATAGATCTATAGGTTTCAAGTTTTATTTTCTAGAGCACCACAATCCCAGCTTGATCACCCCGGTTTATCTTGAAAGAGTACTTGGTAAACAGAACTCGACAACAGTTTCTGGTTCATCAAAGCGACTCTGCTCATCGCCCTCTTAAAAAACAACACACTCCCGAAGGTTCTCTATGCCCTGTTCTGTTTGTTTCTCAGCGGATTATCGCCCTGCTACAACAGGACACCTACCTATTCAGGTTCTCTGTACGTGTGATGTCCTATATGTTTTCCCAGTGAGAGTAGGTATTCCACCCTCCTTCTCCCCCAAACACCCTTGTGCTAGCGGGTCTGACTGCACAGATCCCCACCTCAACCCCAGTCTTCTTGCACGTGTTGGAAAAACGATTGATCTAGATATCGTAAGGCCAGAAGCTAGCCTCGTGGGTGGCTACAACTCATGGCCAGCTTATACGGTACTTGTAGGCTCATGATATCAAGTCTACGAGGTGATACACAGCTCATGATGGAGAGCCCAGCGTATAATAAGAGAGAACGGTAACTATGAGTCTCTTCGCTCCTATCCGAGCAGGACACACACACACACACACACACACAGAGGTTTTCTGTGTGTCCTGACCTTTTTGTTTCCTAGCGAATGAATAGCCCACCCTCCCAAACAAACAAACACCGTTGCACCATATTCCGACTGCACACAATTTGCACCGGCCACCCTCCCGCCTTCTTGCACGTTTTGGATAAATTGTTGTGTCTAGAGAATCATTAAACCAGACGACAGCCTCGTGGCTACAACTCATGGACAGCTTATATGTGGTACTCGCAGCTTCCTATCAAGTCTACGAGGTCAGACAGAGGTCATGATAGTGAATTCGGCTTATATAAAAGTGGGGTCCACACACGGAAGTCTGTGGAGAGTGGTAGTTTAAGTTAGATGCTGTCAATTTGTGTTTTTATCTTTGACGAAAGAATGAAATGCATCTATGATTTCTGCTTTCCTTGAGTCGGCACTTTGAAAGTGCCCACCTTTTAAAAAGGAAGAAAGGCAGCAACAACTCGACAGGTAATGACAGACATCATATTAGTCTTGAACACCCAGTCGAACATCTACAAGTGTATTGCAAGTTGATAGCAGCTCAAGGAAAGATGATAGGAGCAGATCTGGGGTTTATGTGCCACCAAGAATTTTGAGGAAATAATTGGAGATGGGGTGTGCACCTGGAAGAGGTCTCCAACGTTGACGACGAAGCACTCAGGCCGAGGTTTGACGGTGATCCACTGATCGTTAATCTGCACTTGCAAGCCGACAACATTATCCTGGTGAAGAATGGTGAGGAGATGAGGGTCAGTGTGAGCTCGGAGCCCAATCGCAAGCTCGGGCTGGGGGCACGGCGGATACAAGTTGAGGCGCATGGAAGTCATGGTTGCATCCTCGAAGTAATGGTTCAGACGCGTCGGCAATAGGCCCAACCCTTCGGCGAGAAGCTCCGTGAGCTGCCGCGCCAGCTTCTCCACTGCGCCCATGTACTCTTCCAACGTTTCACTACATTGAAAGCCCACCAACATTCAATATTATTCTCTAGACAATCCAGCATGCTCACGACAATTTCCTTACATGATTGTTTCATCAGGACAACAATCCAGGTCCTTGAATGAAAGATTGTTTGGGACTGCAATTTTCCAGCTTTCGGGATTTGTTTACCGAGAACTTGCTGCCGGTGTTCAGGCTCTACGGTTAAAAACATGGAGTTCATTCCAGGTCACACGTATCATGCACGAAAATATACATGTTGTAGTGCGTCACCTTTACGGGTACTCTATACAAGAACACGGTTTTGAGTTTCCCCTTTGAATTGGGCATTCACACGTAGCAGCCGTATAACTTCATGGCTACAAAATCGGCTATGGAAAGGCGAGAAAGAAATATGATGTTGATCTCCATTTTCCATGCCTGATCAAGGGGTGTCTTAAATATGAAATTTGACCCCGCAGGAGCAGTCAGTATCAAGAGTCAAGCGTCAAGACACGTAGTGCGTAAGTTTACATTTGAACAAGACTAGATTTCGCATTCAATAATGAGAATCCTAGTGACGAGTTTGGAATGCACCTAAAATCCTCATAATCAGATTCGAAGAGAGTGGAGGCGTATTCGGTGATGTTGGAATAAGGGTGCAGTTGCAAACTGAAGCTCTCCGCCCAGTGCCTCACGGTTTGATCAACCCAAGTGTTGGCTCCGTAGCCGAACTTCTCACCCGGCGCTCGATGCGCTCGTTCCTTCGCTTCCAGCGGAAGCTCAAAAAGACGGTGCGCTTGTGCTTCGCACCTCTCGATCAGTCTTAGGTCTACTCCATGGTTCGAGACCTGCAGGAACCCCCATTTCTCGCAAGCTTCGGCCATGGCATGTACCACGGTCTGCCTGTCGGCCTCCTCGCCCGTCGATAGCTTGGAGAGATCGATGACAGGAATGTCGAGGAGTTCCGAGCTCTGCGTGCATACGGCCGCCCTATCGTCTTCCACTTCTACGAACATGTCCGGCAGCTTCGAACTTCGCAGGAGAGCTGAAATCAGCACTGCGTTTGTCAGTGACCCTGAGTTCGCAAGCATTGCTGCTAGATCCGAGGGAGGTCTTCTCGCAGATGGTAACTGTTGTATACCCATGGCTCCACACAGGCCGATTGCAAAACCCTTAAAAATTCACCAAAAAGAAAATGAACACAAGATTCAAAAAGTCTGTTACACACTCGGCAGAGCTTAGGGGCTTATGAACAGTTTCGAGTCCAATCCAGCTTGTCTGTCGTTGAGTCGTTTGAAGGACGGTTAGATTCGCAAGAATGGAGCTTGCGAACTTCTAAGGTTGACGATGTCCTTACGCCGTTGAAGGTTTTCGCGATGAACTTCACCCACATGCGGTTCGACGAAGGCACAAAGTTCTCCTAGGAGCGGAGTTTGAGCTCTACGTGCGCGGGGAACCAAAGCAGTAACTATAGACTTTTCTTAAACCACCTCACGAATTTAAAGTCTTTCGAGGTTTCGGGAGATGCTAGACAAGTGCCAAGAACAGAGCGTCTGATTAGGCGACGGCAACCAACGACTCCACTGACTTTCCACAGAATATTTCGGATGTCGGCAAGCGGTGGACGTTAATGAGAACTAGCGAGTCGTGAACAACCGCAGGAAAATCCTTCACTGAAGTTTCTGTGAACGTTCTAGGATGATCGGGAGCTGGCTCAACAAGAACTCAATAGAAACAGTGCGAGGTACTCACGGAAAACTTCACTAACTTGTGAGCTAACATCGATCGAGATCGAGTCCAGTCGGTCTGGCCGTTTGGAAGGGGTCATTGGTCGACGACTGGGCTGAGACAACGTTCTGAAGCCGTCACTATCACCTCAAGCCACTCATCCAGCATGTTCAGATGAGTTTGGGGTCACGTGACCAGAGTTCGAAGACCTGAAACAGAAGAGCCGATGTAGACTAGCTACCAAGCAAGCAAAGTAACAATAAAGTGAAGAGCTTTTCAATAAACTTAGTGGGACTACAGGACGAGCTGCATTGAGATCACCAGCTGCGAGAAGACAATATTCAACAATGCTCCAACGAGTGAAGTGAGGGAGTCAAGTACGGCGCTGCAAAGTGCAGTAGGTTGTGTTAGGGTCAGGAGCTAAAGGTGCAGAGCTAGGGACGTTGGGCAGATCAACAGGCCGAGAGCGGACGGCTTTATATGGGGGGGGGAGAAGGAGAATCTTGTGGGAAGCCCCAATTGGTCCGACAAGACACGCTTCAGGACTGGTGTCCGCCATTCCGGGACGTCTGAGGCAGAACAGAACATCTCCGCAGCAGGAGCATCACGAAGCAGCAGCAGCAGCGGCGGCAATTGGGGCGGCCTAGTACTGTTGTAGCGCTGACTTACACACCCAACAACCGTATATTCTCTGCATCTCTCTCTCACACACACAGTGAACAAAGCACACACACAATGAATACCTCGACTGGTCATTCATGTACTGACTCATCAGCATGATTTAGTTGTTACCAGGTCGGAATACCTGGTTTTTTTTATTATGCCAAGAACCAGCTACCAAAACTCTTGTACATGAGTGAACTTCCTCTTCAAAAAACACAGAACATAAGGTTACTAAACTTTAGTACCAGGAACGCGATTAATTAACAAGGGTGTGCAGGTGATTTACAACATTTGGCTATTAATCTCTTCTTCAACAATACTAATCGCATTATCTCACTGGAACATCTTGTTTTTCATGTCATTGAATGCAATGAAATGGGTAATGGACCGACAGCCCCCTCCCCCCCCCACACCCTCTCGCGGGGGGCATTTTTAGCATCGGGTCTCAGTTATTATTGCAGGGCTTGAAAGCTTGAAACAACATTGTTAGGTACTGCATCATTGTACCAGAGACAGACAGCAATTGCGCGGAGTTGGAATGGAGAGAGAGTGGGGTGCTGAGGCGCGGGGCGGGGGTGGGGTGCTGCTGTACCTTTGACAGTTTCTGTGATGAGTGCAGTTCACTTGGCAAGGGTAGAAAATTGAATTAAAAAGAGTACGTATTTTCACTGTGCTGGGACTTCAGCCACCACCAACTAGTGTCGAGTTGTTTGTGCAGTCTTACTTTTGCTTTATGCCTGCTGCTCAGTGGTTAAAGCATGATAAGCCATTAAGGTTGCCAACCACAGTGCTCGTTCGAAGTTCAAATCCCTCGAGGCTCTTGCCTCCTGTCAAAACAACAAAATCTTGCAGGCTTTGTTTGGGGGCAGGGTGGTGTGGGGCGACTAAAATTTCCAGCACGCTACTAGAGGTATCCTATAATGGTCTGGGTGCAAGTGGATCTTACCTTATTGATGCTGGAGCCAAATTTCTGCACCTCTTTCTTGGTCACACAGGGGATGAAAATAAGTGCGTTTTCTTCTGACTTTGCGATTGTCTCCGGTCCTATTGGAAGGTCAGTAATAGGGAACCTTTCAAAATGTACGAGGAAATTTTGCAAGTTGTTCCTTAGTATAAAACATACCTCCAAGCTTGAGGATAAAATTTGTAAACATTATTCCATAATGTAGCAACTATATTCATCTCCTTAAGATGATGAGGAAGGGTGTGTGTACTTGAAAGTTTGAAAGGTCTAGGAGCTTCTAAGGTTTGGCAGGTGTCCGGTGTCTTTCACGTTGCCCTGGCTATATCAAGGACAAACAAGGCGTGTGTCGCACTGTGGCCTTGCCATTTACATTAAAAAGTATCTTAGGGCAAAAGAAGAATTATGGAAACTCAAATATTTCACCATGCAAAAATATATAATCTTCAAAAAAACCCTCTAAAAGAAACCAAAATCCTTCAAGATATCATAACTCTATAACTAATCTCAAGTTCCAACACAAGTCAAAATATCATCTAATTTCTAAAATCCTCATATAAAAATAGACCTACTAACTAGGGGCCAAAATCCCTCAAGCTATTATACTCTATAATGAATCTAAACACAATATCCTTGCCTTGGCAGGCACGGCCAACAAAGCTCTAGTTAGTGGTGAAAGAATTTCTTGTATGAGCAGATTGCCCATTAAAACTGCTTCCTTGTCCAAGCATGTAAGGTTTATTGGTTGGTGGGTTCTTCCTTTTTATGGTTTTGATGTGCTTAATTTTTAAATTTTTTGTTGGGAAGGTTCTCTAGGTGTGGTTTGGAGCTCAGTTCTTCAAATTTTTAAACCTCATGATCCTAGTAAAGCATCATGAGGATCTTCAAATTTTTCAAATTCAAGAACCTTTGGGCTTGATTATAATATAAGATCTTATCCACGTATATTCTATGCACTCCCTTAAGAATTGAGTTTTCCAACAAATCAAAACTTTAGATTGTATAATATGGAATTTTATAATAAATTAAAACTAATTACTTATCAAGTTCAACATACTTGTCAACTTTTCAAAAAAAATTGACTTGCATATTCAAACAACTAGAACTTGTAACATTCAAAAGTTTTTTTTCCCAAGGCTTTGATTCAATTAAGGATCTAGCTGAAGTTTAGTTTCACTGTCCAATTCTTTTGTTGGTTCTAACAGATAGGCACCAATTTCAATCTAGGTCAAAAAAGTTTGATCTTATACCTTAGGTTTATCTTTGCGAATAGATGAAAACACATTAGGGTGCAACACTTTGGACATCAAAAAATATATTTGAATAATGTTCAAAATTTAGGGGTCAATTTTAATTTATATGTGCAAATGATTTTTAAAAACTTATGTCAACAATGTATTCATACATCAAAACACAATATAAACTTTTTATGAAAATATTTTTAATATTCAAGTTGTGATGGATTTTTAAATTTATTAAGAAAAAGTTGTCACATGCCATGATGAGTCCAAAACACATGAGTATATATTTAGTACAATTTCATATAATGCTCAATAATGAACAAAGAACTCAATGATAATATGATGTAATGACATTAATATTAAAAAAGTCAATTTGGAATAATGTTGATGTTGAAATATTGAGATGTACATTCAATTCAAATAATTTTTTAATAATTGTTTTTACTCATTGAACTTATTAGTTTGATATTCATATTTTAAATATAAAAATATCCTAAGCTAAGATAGAACTATGTAAATTTTTCTGACAAATAATGACACCTTGCCACATAACCCATTCGATTCAAGGTATCTTAATTACACAATATATTTAAATTTTCAAATGGACTTTTGAGTTTTATGATTTTTGTTTTACCTTAGTGATCTTTCACCCAAACCAGAGAACATGCCAACATTGCTCCAAATCTTCACGTTTGTGAGATGGAATCCCAATTTATAGTGATTTCAATATAATGATGATCACCTCTTTCAATTGAGTGTGCAATCAACTGCATTCTTCTTTTGTCCGAACTCACCACCTAATATTGTCCAAATAGTCCCTTCCTTGTGAGCATTGGGTAAAGCAGCACCTACACTGGTGCTATGGTGGAAACCAGTGTTGGCTGGCTATTGAAAAAACATTTTTTTATTGATAACTTACTAACTGGTTATTCACTTTTTTTAAAAAATGATAAATAATCTACTTGGTATAAAAATTTCAAAATTTAAGAACCTATCTCGATGACTTAATTATCATGTAGGTAGGTTATCAATTGCAAAACATTAAACATGTTTATGATAGGAAAAAGAACAGTAGGAATTTGTTTTAAAAAACTCATGTAACTAATATATAACCAATAATATAACCAGTCGATCACAATTGAGTATTTGTGAACTGACCCTTGTGCATAATCAACAATTATTACTCAAAAAACCATAACTGGCAGGTTTAAGTTTTTTTTTTTTCTATAACCTACAATGCTAGTCATTGCCAGAAAGCAATAACTGACCCTCACTAGTAGAAACCCCAAAGTCTTTTGGGTTTCTTATCAACATTATAAATGTCCTATCCCTGTACTAAATGAGGGTCTTGGAGTCCAAATTTAACATTTCCCCAGTTAATTGTTAGCTTTAAGAAGCATTACTCAAGAAGGTGTAGGTGCTGGCCTCGTTGGACACCAATCTAGGTTGTATTTGTGAGATTCATGGTTGGCTTAGATACTCAATATGATCTTCTCATCAATATCTACTGAAGTATGTTTATTACTAATTAACAGCATGTATTGGATGGCCCAGTTTTGTAAATTTATGTCGTGTAGGAATCAGTATTGGCAGGTCCTGCAGTTTGAAGTGTCAAACTGGGGGGTTTCAGCTTCAGATTCTTGTGATTTGAATTGACATTCTTTTGGTGAAATTGGCACAAGAATCAAATTGTGGAACTAGCTTTTGGCTAGAACCAGAATTTAAATCAAAAGTTTTTAAAAAGTTTTCAAAGCAAGTTCATGCTCATTAGGCAAAAGTAGGATATTGACAAACATGTGTCACAGGTGCCAAGGTACTATGGTATATTGGAACCAGGTGTTTTTTATTTTTGAGAACTGTGATTATGAAACCTAGTAAGAGCTGCCCTCATTTGGGTGGGAGGGTAGTTTCCAATATCTGTCCAGCACCAGTAGGAACTACAATTATGATCATTGAATACAACATGGGTCACATTGCCACCTCTTGTGAATACATATAATCATGACACCTATGAGAAAGACATTTATTGTGATCTCTTCCAGAATGTAGTTGGACCAGAATTTTAAGGTTTGGAGTGTCAAACTCTGCAAACAATTTGTTTTGCATAACATTGATCAAGCATGCAGTTGTTGTGTAAACTAATCAAAGCTCAAAGTCACCATTAGCAAAGCTTACTAATTCAACATCTTTGGGTTATGGGCTTCAATGGCTTATCCATTTTTAGGAAAGATGGTCATGTCATATTTGTGATTTTGCAGTGTCAAATGAACTTTTCATAGATTTCACACTCAGGAGCTCGCCTCATGCAGTGAAACTTTCGAATAAAAAAGGACCAGGTTATGTCAGTGATCGTCTAATCTAGAGCAAAGGATCTGGGGCTCTCTAGGTAGGTCAATTTTGTAGGTCAAAATGTGTGACTGTCTTGACTCTTGTCTGAATACCAACTTATCATAGTCCAAAAGCTGCCTAAAGTTACGACTTTAAGTGAATCTGAGCATTTATCAAACAATGAAATTTCATTATTTAGTTCAAAGACATCCAGAAAATTTGATGAAACAAATTTAATTATTATTGCAGAATATGATTTCTGAGAAAACCACTAACCATCAGTGCATTTTTAAGGATCAAAATTAAAAGTCAAGGTGGCTCCCAAGAGTGAAGGAGCAGCCAAAAAAATGGCAACCCCTTATTTTTCAAACTCAAAATAAAATGACAACACATGTCAAAACTTATTCAAAAGTGATTCCCCATTGCCCCCATTTGCTGCCTTCCCTACCCAAAGACTAGCTGGAAAAGGCTATGTCTTTGTCAGGAAAAGATGTGTTTACCTCTTACTTGGATATACCTTCAGTTGTATGCTGTTTTGGAAGGTTGTGTTCCAGGATCCATCTCCTCCTCCTCAAGTTTACAATCCAAGGTAAGCTTGACCAACACCAAAATTCCATTATCTTCCAGCAAATCAGTAATGAAAAACTTCCAGGACCAAAATGACAACCCTAGGTCAAAAGAACCATCCAAATGATTGCAAAAATGGAGGGAGCGATCCTTAAAGCTAAATAAAAGAAAGACCATAAGACAGGACGCATGCAAAGCTAGCATGAGCAGAATTAGAAAGTGAGCCAGCTAGGGCAATTAACAACTAAAGCACAAAAACTGAAGGGAAACTATCTAGAACAAATGGCCCAAACGTATGTTAACATTTCACATAGATTATTTAAGTTCTAGCCTTTTACAAAACTTATGAAAAATGATTGTGCCAACACAAAAATTGAAAATTTAATAGACATTGTGGCCAAATTTGGTTGTCTAGGTCTTCAAGAAGGATCAATAAGATTGAAGACCACAAAATTTGCATTTTAAGATTTTGGCTGTGGTTTCCCCTAAGTTGATGCAAATTAGGATTCATTGGAGGCTTAATATGACACTAATCCCAAGTTGATTTGCAATATATCTATAGCTTACAAAGCAAGATAATATAATGTTTCAGAAACACCATGTTACCTTTCCAAATTAATTGCTTGTCCTTAAGAATGCCAAACAGGCAATTCAAAACTTTGAGTCTACTAACATTGTGTGAATTTAGTTTTCTTTACACTATTGTGTGGCCAACATAAATTGTCGTCATTTTTCAGTTCTAGTGTCATCATTATCACATGTCATTGAGTCAACAAAACCTCCACATTTGACCCATGTGAAGAATGTTAGTTTGAACCATAGTTTTTTTGTTTGGTTTGGGGATGAATGGAAATGATTAATTGATGTTGCAGAACAAAGAGCCAACTACACTTTAAATTAGGGCAACCCAGTCCATCACCATACACTTATCTCGTTGGACATTTGCCAACAACTTTGTTCAAACGTAACAGCTCCCACTATAAAGAATAGAACCCATGTCTCCCACTCTTCTCACATTGGATCATAAACAAATATGCTGGTGGAACCATTTAGTACTAGAGTAGAATGGAAGCTAAATTAAAAATTAAAAGTGGATATCCTTGATTGTACATGACCATTACATTTACATAGACTTTTATGCTTGTGTAAATAATCTCAAGCTCATATGCACATAGCCTATCATATACCAAAATGATAGTATAAGTACACAAGGTGTGTAAATCTAAGTTATGATTGAGTAACTAATTTTGTAAATGTTTTCCCCCTTTCATTGAGCATTCCTTTCTATTAGCCACTTTATTTATTGTCAATTACCCCATAATGTTAATGGTTCTACTCCGTGGTCTTTATCTCCAGGTCATTTGTTCTTGTCATTTGATCTCACTCCTTTTGGGCTTGTTGCTTTGTCTTGGAGCACCCTCTCAACCACTTGTGCTGGCCCCTGGATATCCATTATGTTGCTCACTACTTTGTCTTGGAGCACTTTCCAATCAATAGCATTTTGGAACATCCTTCTAGAATCACTTACCCTTAGAGCACTACATCATTTATCACCTTGTCACATGGGAGGATTTTTGAAATTATATTCCTCTTTGGATGTGTATTTATTGTATCTATTGTGTTTTTTGATCTCAAACACAGTTTACATAACATTTCATTATGTATGAATGTACTGGATTTACCTTTACAATTAAAATGGCCACGTATACATATCAAATGGCCTTATATGTTCACACTTACAGAATTGTATTGGAGGTTTACATATCAATTTCCAGTTGATCCAAAGGTAAATGAATTCCATATTTACACTACACCTGGACACAGAGTGTATATCTTACACAGTTAAGGCAACACTAATTTGGACCTTAGTAAACCCAACCCCCCCATCCCCAAAGCACATAGTGTGTTTTGATAAATGGCCAGAGTGAACCACCAGCACACCATGAGGGATGGATGGTGGATGGGCAGGAAACAAGTTTTCCATGTGGTTCCTCTAGTTCCCTATCTAACTATGGTGGTTACCTCTGTTAACTCCTTATCACTATCTACCAAGTATCTATTTACAATGCCATAGCCCTTACCTAGATGTACTAACTACTGATATCTACATATATTTTCATACCTAGTCATGGATGTAGCCACCTATATTCCATGTTACCTACCTACAGGCCCTATCTCTAGCTAATACAGGATAGTTTACCAAGGTGAAAACTGACCTGAACTCAGGTGGCGTTCATCCACCAGTGAGTCATAACAGGCTTCTAATGGATGATGCACTGGTGGCTGTTGGTTCACTCTGGCTGCTGATTAAGTATGCACTGTGCAGTACTTGTAAATCATATGAACTGGGATCCCAGTTCCTGAACATCCGGGAAGTACTAGAATAATATGTTTTGAACAGTAAAAAAGTAATGAGCACGTTTGAACAAAGAAGAGTTTCAAGGTCTAGGCCATTTAGGTATATGTCTATTGGAAGTTTAAGGCATATAAAGGTATGGTAAAGTGTACCTATTGGACACCAATTTGGGTGCCAAGTTGGACCTTAGTTTCCCATTGAGTGCAGTCTGAGGTTATCCAAAAAGTCATCGATCAAAGTGAGCACCATAAGGCTAAATTGTGCACCAAATTCTGAAAAAACAAAGGAAAACTGAGGAATTTCATTGTTTTAGATAATCCTGACAGGGTAAAAATTGTTAGAAATAATTATGATAACACATAAAGGGAAACTTGTAGGACACTTTGCCTTGTGAACAGTAAAATTGAGAACCAAACTCCTTTTTGGATCAATTTAAAAATAGAAACCAGTTTCATTCCCAGTTTTTTCACTGTGTTGAACATTTTCCTCACTTTTGTCATTTGATTCTCAGTTTAAACAAAATTGGCTCTTCTCATGCCCAATACATGGGACTTCATGTATAACTTTAATGTATAATCGAATTCCAAACTTGTATAGTACAATTCCTGAACGCCACAGGTATTGAACAGATTTGGACATTTGAACTTTGAACATCAAAGTGGGATTGACAACCCCTTCACAAAAGCCTGACCCTTGCATTCTCCTCCAATTTCTTTTCAGGAAATCAAATGTAAAGGAACTTAACAAATTATAAATTAGGTGGGCACTGTAGGGCAGGATAACAAAATGTGGAAAAGACTGGAGCAAAGCAAACATCACAAACTTTATGTGGTGGCATAAATCTCCTTCATGTATCTTCATGGCAATGTTATCAGTGAAAATTTGTGGGCATGTGCTCATGAGTCCTGTGGTGGCCAGCAGATCCGACATTCACAAAAGTTTCACAGATAAGCGTGCAATACCATCTACAAAAAGAATCTGATGTTGTTGGCTGCCGCAGACAGTGTGCACTGGAGATGTTGCAAACATCAGTTTAAAAGCAACTCGAGTACAACAATGGTTGGGGAGAATTTCAGTCCATTTGTTTCTTTAGGAGCCCTTCTTATTCACTCTGCCCTTTCAAAGATCAGACTAAACATGACAAGCTCAGAACTATGGTGACCTGGTGAAGGATTCATATTGTCCAGAAGGTGCTGTTAGGAGTGGGAATAAGGCAGCTAGATGGGGCAACCTAGAAATGTCGGTTGTTGGTTTCTCTGCATTGATGATCAAGAATATGGGGTGGGTTTCTGGGGATGTTTCGGTCCTTAGGAATTACATATGCTGTGTCTGTGAAGTGAGAGATTAGGCGGGGTTTGTACACAAACTTGTCATTTTACACCTCATAGTAGTTGGCTTGAGCTCCTTGGCGTGATGAGGCTGCCGGCTCCTCTGCCAGGCTGTAAGTAATAAGTAATTTAGAGGATGAGCCTGTTCTTTTCTTGTAGACCAAGAGTTTTGAAGGGAGGTGTTAAGAGCATCTGCTTGCCAATATGTCAATTCATGTTTCTACTCTTCACTATTGGTCACATCTAAATCATCTGAGCTTCCTCTGACACCGGAGAATTCATTTATATCCTACTTTAATGGACTTTTATCGGTGATACCATAAATGCACCTCAGATTCGCAACCTTGAACATTAATACACAATTTTGGATTTATGGAATTCCCAATATTCCCTTGTTCACACTTTCAACCTTGCAGGTAAGTTCAAGGTATCCAAAGCCATGGTACAATTTTGTAGTATTTGCATATTCAAATCCAAACCAGGGCATGCTAACTAGATGGCATGAGATCTAGTGTTCACTTTTTCCCTTTCATTTTTTTTGTGGTGAATTTTTTCCATTGATATTATTTCCAAAACTATATATTTCATTGAATATTCCCTTTTTCCCAAAAAAACTCACTGAAAACTGAATTAAAAGAAAAAAAGTTCGTCATGTTTTTTACACATTGTTCAAAAAAGTAGCCAAGATGAAAAAGGATTTTAATAAAGTTCTACTTTCATAGCCAATCTATAGCCAAACATGGATAAATCACCTTGTGGATGATCATTAGTGTGACAACATCACAATGTTTTTTTAAAGCATTAAACGCTCATGACCAATAATAGATTCAACCCACCATGGGCTCCTCACACAAGCTTTCCTCCACCCCCCCCCCCCCCCCCCCCCCCCCACACCACCCCCCTTCTTTCCTTCTTTTTTTTTTTTTTTTTCTTTTTTTTTCTTTTCTTTTTTTCT
>Ga0116231_10004900_pt1 | contig 26814 bp, 18 predicted proteins | sample S1TSphgellanicum_2_FD_89695 | JGI IMG/M metagenome (GOLD analysis project Ga0116231, IMG submission 89695) | Host-associated microbial communities from peat moss isolated from Minnesota, USA - S1T2_Fd - Sphagnum magellanicum MG | ecosystem: Host-associated > Plants > Peat moss > Unclassified... | reverse complement strand
CTTCTTTTCCACCTATAAGTAAGGAAGAGTATACACACACCCCCCCCCCTTCCAAACAGCTCTCTCTCCTTTTATTAAAAAAGAAACAATTGTCAATACCAAACCCAAGTGACGCAGATTTGATTCCTTAAGTAGCTTGTACGCCTTGCAGTTAACTTATTTAAAGCGTTCAGTGGGGGTGGAATGGATCGATGGTAATTGGCTGATTTCCCTTGTGCTTAGCTATTTTATAACTAAGGGAAGAAATAATAAAAATTAGGGTTTCAAGGGATTTTGTTGGGGGTGTAAATCAAAAATTTTGCTAAAAATTTGGAAGAATTAGATAAATTTGAGAAAAAAAGAAAGAAAAGGAAAAGCACCTGGTAAGGGATGTTCCCAACTGATAATATTTTTCAAAAATATTTCCATTAAATGTTTTTTGGTAGCCAATGAGATGAGCTAGCATGCACCCAAGGAGCCCGATTTTTTTTTTTTTCTTTTGGAGGAGAATTAAAAGGTTTTGGATTTTTGTTGTTCCCGATCAGTTCCTCAACCTGTTCCCAATAGGACCTCAGTTTGTCCCGTTTGCTCTGCCCTAAGTTTTTCCCTTATATCCTACGTAACCAGCCCAAAGGAGGAGACTACAATATATCTATTTTGGGACTGTCTAATTAACTTTTTTCTGTGATGGGCCAATCAAAATGCCCATCACAAAACAAGTTGTTTGGGGGTCTCACACCTCATTAATTCATATGAGTCAATGAACTAATTAAGTGCCTGGAAAACATTTGGATGAAAACCAAATTAACCTAAGGGATGTTCCCAACCTGTTTGTTTGTCAATTAAAAAATTTGGAAAAATTTGGAAATTTGTTTTTTAATCTTAAATTTGACTCAATTTTCTAAGTTTCAAAAAAAAATCGCCAATATTGTGAGATCACTAAATTAAAAGGGGAAAAAAACTTGTTCCAACTTATAAGAGTTGTGGAAAAAACCCAAAGGAAGGATGTTCCCAAGGAGAACATTGAACACCCAAATTTGTATAGGTATCCAATTTGTTATACTTACCTGAGTTGTGAATGGAAGATACCATTAATAAATAGGCCACACTGAAATATGTTCTTCTAGCAGCACATTTCAAACTTTTTGTTATCCGCAACAAAACACCAAAACATGAACCGAGTGCAAGGTTTGTGACAAAATCATGCAAGGCACAAAAACAACAAGGCCCCCGCCCCACCTCCCGCCCCCACGCCCCAAAAATAAAGTTCAATTTAAGGTGAGGTTTGAAGTTTTTACCATGGTACAAGTGTAGGTGCTAGTGCACCACCAACTTTAGATGTTCCCAACGGATTTTTGAATTTTGGAACACGTTTGAGGGGTGCTGGCGGTGGGGGTGGCCCCCTTGGAGGTGGTGGGGGAGGGCTTATGGAAACGTGAAAACCCAAATTTCTTTTCTTTTCTTTCTGTCTGTAGGTAGTGTAAAGTAAGGCAAGGCAAGGCAAGGCAAGGCAATGCAAGGCGAGGCTCGGTAGGTATCCAATTTGTTTTTGTTGTACTTTACCTCCTGAGTTGTGAATGGCAGCTGCCATTAATAGGCCACGCCGAAATACGCTCAACTGGCACAGCTTGCAAACTGGCAAATGCTTCTCTGGCCCTCGTGCTTCCCACAGATACTGTGCCTGTTTTTGTCCATACTTGGAATCTCCAAAAATTCGCAGATTGGTTTTTTGTAGTTGTTGTTGTTATTGTTTTTTAACCTTTCTTTTGCCCCCCTTTCTTTTTTTCGCTTCCCGGAGATCATCGCCTTCTTCCCAATCGTGAAGAGCCCTGCTGTTGCAAACTCTTCTGTCTCTTCCCTATTCTTCTTCTTCTTCTCTTTCGATTTCTGTCTGTTGATTCAGGCTTCTCGAGTACGTAGTTATTGTTGTTTTCGTTGCAGAGATTTTGTGGCCGTTTTATGATTTTTTCTGCTTTTGTTTACCTCGGCGGTGTTTAATCGTTCTTGTACTGCTCTTGTTGTGCAGTGCTACAGCTGGGCTCGCAGGTCTGCTAAGGGATTTTTGTTTGTTTATATCTGTGTTGTCCAGCGTACTTACTTATTTACAGAAAGATTTTTAATCGGTTTTTTTTTTTTGGTTGTGGCAATCTCCTTCTTTCCCATCTCCCCCTGCTCCTCCTCCTCCTCCTCTCGGCGCCGGCAGGGAGAAAGAAATTCGTTTGTGGAATTATTATTATTATTATTATTGTGAGGTGCCGACCCTTTCCAGCGGGGTTTTGAATCTTCTCCGCTTTTTTTGTTTGTTGCAGGATTTGAGGTAAGGAAGCTAACAAGTTTGCACCAATTCTCTTCACTTCAGTGCTGAGTCTATGATATTACTGCTGCAGAGAGCGGTACAGGGGGAAAAGGATTTGAACTCTTTGTTTTTTTTTTTTTTTCTTTTGGTTCTCCTAATCCAAGGAGTAGAAGGAGACTCGCAACAATTATTTCTATTTTTTTCTTTGTGTAGGCTTTTTCTTTGTTTCTGGGAGCGATGGCAGAGGTTGAGGCCAAGGCACCTGAAGAGAAGGTAGCTGATGTTCCAGCTGCTGCGGAGTCCAGCGTCGAAGCAACTGGAGGTAAAGTTTCTTAGCATGCTTCATCATATCTGCGTCTTTTGTTCTCCGAAAAATCGATGGATCAACAAACGGTTTCGTTTCGTTTCGTTTCGTTTCGTTGCGTTGCGTTGCGTTACGTTTGTTGTCAAAACCACGTTGAGAGACCAACAACTTCTTGCGTGTTCCCGGGCGATCTACGTCACAACGAAGCAGATTTCGCACCGCGAAGGTGTGTAGTCTAATATGAGCGGGAGATTTAAGGAGAGGTGTAACTTTTTTTAGTTTGCGCAAATAGCGCGATGCTGCAGCCTACGACGTGGTAGGCCGGTTACTTGCTTTCATCGCTTGATTCAGCATGCATGCATGAGTCGAGCAAGGTTTGAAATCTTCGAGGCAAGATTCTTCTGAAGAACGATTAGTCTCGCCTGTTGCTGTACGTTGGAGTACCAATCCAGCTTTATGCAACTTCCTTTCTACTAGATCATTCTAGTTTCCTAGACTGGAAAGTTTGGGAGGATGTTTGGCAAAGTCACGACGATCTGTTACCGATGTTAGTGAAGCCTTAGAAAGAGGCACAAGTCAGATGCAGTGCCCCACTCTTCCTTAGCGAAGCAACTCATGAATTACGCATGGTATAACAGCGACGATTCTTCCTTTCGAACCGAGATGAGTGTTTTCTGCGCAGGAAAGGATTTCAGTTTTATGGCTCTATCTTCTTACTTCTTATTAAACGAAAAAATCTTCCCTCCTATCTTGAAAGGTTACGTAAAAACCTCAGCATCTTGCCTGACCTCTTGAGAAGTACTGCAGATCAACAGCTATATATTGTGGCTTATGTGAACTCTGTATGCACCATGTATTGTGAAAATATGTCTAGTTGTGTACATGGTTGGCTGGGATGTGAAGACTGTATGACATGGTGGTACCTGCAACATGTTTCTTGCAGGGGAGGTGACAACCCCTGTGACTGAGGAAACTACAACTGCCAACGAGGAGAGCAAGGATGTTGTTCTGCCAAGTACCGAAGAAACACCTGGAGGTTAGTATGAATGGTTGAAGGATCCCAAAAAAAACCTCATCCCTCCTTGTCCCTCCTTTTTCTGCCATCCATGCTTACTCTTTTGTTCACACAAATAGCACCTAAAGATTGTAGCCAGTTTCCGTTTGCCAGCAAGCAGCACAGAAACTTGTTTGTGCAATTATTTGCAAGAACCTCAATCAAGTAAAGGTAGTATTTTCTTTAGCAAATAATGAACTTCTTAATTCTTGCCTGTGTAATTTGATGCACCTCCCAAGACAGAATGTCTCAAATTTCAGGAATCCTATGAAATGGAAGGTACCTGTTTTCAGGTAATTTCTGTTTTGTAAGATTTCTGAAATTTAAAATGTTAATCATGTTGGGGAAGGAACCCTTTTTCTGGGTCTTCCTGGATTTTCGGGCCCATCCTCAGGCTATTGCCTTGACAGGCCCAAAAATCCAGGAAGACCCAGAAAAGAGTTCCTTTCCCCCTATACATTCTTTAGTTTTTGTAGTTTGATTCTTTTGCCTGCTCTTCTTGCATTACACTTGTTTCAGACTTAATATTAGCAGAGGTTTTCTGCATTAGTGTATGAAGATCTAACATCTCGTACACTTGCTTTGCTATTGTCAGGATATTACTCTTCAGAATTCCTCACTTATGCTTACACCATTAGAAGGACTAAAGTGTGGTAGTTTTTGGGGACTTGTTAGGTGCTGGTTGTACAGCTTTGCCTTACCTTTCATTTAATAACTATGCCAGGCAAATGGCTACAGTGTCTTTCCTCTGGAGACCCATTTTGCTGTATATATTTGGTGTGGGTGTCTGTTGTTGTCTCCGATGTGTTTGTATTTTTGCTAATTGCTTGGCACTGTGTTCAACAGCAGCTGCTACTGAGGCGGTTCCTCCAGAGTCTGAGGCTAAGCCTGCAGAGACTTCTGGTGCTAGTTTTTGGCAGAAGCTGAAGACAAGGTTGTTGAAGGCAAAGGAAGTTCCAGTTGAAGAGGAATCTCAGCCAGCTGTTGTGGAGCCAGCATCTGTCCCAGAAGAAAAGCCAGAGAAGAAGGAAAGCAAACCTGGAATCATATCCAGAGTCAAGAAGTCATTCTGGAAGCCTTCTGAAGCAAAATCTGCTGAGCCTGTAGCAGCACCTGTTGAAGAGGTTGAAGAGGCTGAAAAAGCACCAGAGACTGGGGAGTCTTCAGCTCCCCCAACTGAGGTATGCAGGAAGTTATTTCTTCAAACCATGAATATTCTCAGGAAGTTTATGCTTATACCTTAATGCTGCAAAAGCATCTTTGGTTTTGACTTGGTGTTGCTCTGTGAGTTTCTTGCTATAATATGCTGTCTGTCACAGTCCTCCTCAAAAGTTGGGTTCTTATCTTGACATCAGGTATCTCAGGATGGTTCGCTGAAGATGCTTGTGTTCTTATAAATAAAGTTTGTCAATGTGCATACTGTGATAGTCGTCTTTGCTGATACATTCTGCTGAATCTCATGTTCTCAGGAAGTTAGCACAGAACCTGTTGTCACAGAACCAGTTAGTTCTGAAGCAGCCCCTGTGGAGGTCACACCTCCTGAGAAAGCCCCAGAGCCTGTTGAGGCAGCAGCAACTGAGCCAGCTTCCACCAAGCCAGCACATAAGGCGCCCTTTACTGCCTTTTTCCAGAAAGTTGTGAAGAGGATCACTAACAAGAGCCCTCCCAAAGAAGCCACCTCTGCACCAGTCGAAGGAGCCACCTCTACACCTGCTGAAGAAGCCACCTCTGCACCTGCTGAAGAAACACCTGCAGCACCTGCCGAAGAAACACCTGCAGCACCTGCCAAAGAAACACCTGCAGCACCTGCTGAAGAAACACCCTCAGCACCTGCCGAAGAAACAACCAAAGAAACTGCATCAGCACCAGCTGAAGAACCAGCCTCAGCTCCTGTCTCTGAACCTCCTGCTGCTAGCACCTGAAGAGGTATGTGGTATCATCCAGGGCAACTATGTTGTAGATAGTGTATCATAGGTTTTTTTTACCTACATGTCCAGCACCAGTAGGCAGTCACTTCTTTTGGGTGAATATTCTCATGTAGTTCATAAATTGAGGGAATACCCTCCATTTTTTAGCAAAGCACAGTCTGCCCAGATTGGGCACCACAATGCTCAGTAGCTTTCTTGTTAACTTCAAATAAGCAGTTATGTCTGTCCTGTTCTGTGACTGTCTGTAAGATCTTGTAGCAATAAAAAAAAAAATTGTTGATGTGTTCAAATGTCTTGAGAAATTTGGTTGTCAAAATTTGGATGTATTATTGAACCTACTCTCTCTTGGCATGTTCTGCTACAGAGGGATGTATTAGAATGTTGTTTCCTCTCCCCCCTGCTGCCCCAATTTGTCATTTGCCCTAATTGATCAAATTGACTTTTTTCTTCCTCTCTCATGTGTAAATGTTATGGTGAAAATCTTTGGAGTTGTTGAAGACTAATTGTCTTAAAACTCATTCTGTCATTTTAACATTCAAAACTAGTTCCAATCAAATTGGAGGATTACAATTCCTGCTATCAAAACTATCCTTTTTTAATGTCTTTCTTATTCTTCTGCCATCCTAAAATCCTTAGGAGATATACCCTTTTACCAAATGTGTTTCTTTTTCAGATGTCATGCAATGTTAATGTCAATGATATAAACTCAAAGCTGTTGAGACAATGGTGACATCTTCCCCTGATTGTTGCTTGTGCTTGTTGCCATCTTCCTAACCTGTCCACTCAGACTGGAGGAAAGTTCAACAGCATGCAAAAAATGATGTTGGATACTAGCCTAATAAGTAACTTTGAGTTACAACTCATGCACATGATCCTCAGATCGTACACAAAACAAAGAGATGGAATATGTAACTTGTATAAGGCTTTTTGTGATGGCACTACTTTATAAATGACAAGTAGTATCAGGAATTCCCTCAAGACCTGAAACAGAGAAACCATAGAAGTCTCTCGTAATTCATAGACCAAGAGTGAATGTCCCACAGCAGAATATCCTAGCTATCCTGACATGTTGAGGATAAAAAGCTATTCTTGCCTTGCTCAATTTGTAAAGCAAAGATTTGACCATCCACCTTCAGCACGATACAGTAAAGAAAGTGTCCTAGTGATCTACAGTTGATATATTTGTGTCCTCTGGTAAGAAGTATCTCTCGCCAGTGATCATCATCATAGCATTAATGTATGGCATGAGTGCTTCAGGAAACCCAAAAGAATAGTATCTAGTGACAGAGATGAACTACAAAATTTGGAACAAACTTGGGCCAAAAAAAGTGATCAACATGCTGCACTTTGTGGTCTCCATTTTAACTCGGGATGCATCTGAGACCTACAAAGACGTAGCATAGCAAGACCTGCTGCTGCTATTGATGAAAATTGGTGTTGGATCTAAAAAAGTGTCATGAAACCTTCTTTGCAAGTCTGTGCAGACTTTACTTTGCTGCTACATTTGCCTTGTTATTGACACTCTTTTTGGCAATTTTGAACCACTCTGTATGATATGAACCTGGCATGTCAATGCGCTCATAGGTGTGAGCTCCAAAGTAATCTCGTTGGGCTTGTACAAGATTGGCAGGAAGCCGAGCCCGTCTGTATGTGTCAAAATAAGCAAGACTGGCACTCATACCTGGAGTGCTTACTCCAACTTCAATCGCCAAGCTCACAACACGTCTCCATGCCGCTTGCCTCTCCACCATCTCTTTTGCAAACTCAGGATCAATGAGAAGGCTAGCCAGCTTGGGATTGCGGTCATACGCCTGCTTGATCCTACCCAAAAATTTGGCCCGTATGATGCATCCTCCTTTCCAAATCCGGGCAAGCTCACCCAAATTCAAGTTCCATCCCTTCTCCAGACTCTTGGCCCGGATGAGATTCATGCCTTGTGCATAGCTGCAAATCTTGGCAGCATACAAAGCCTTCCGGACATCATCGACCAGGACTTTCTTATCTAAGTTCTTCACTGCCAAGATGTCTCCTACCCCAGCCTCCTTGAAAATTCTGGCAGCTTCCAAGCGCTCTTCCTTCAAACCAGAAAGGAAGCGGGAGTCCAGCGATGCAGCAATGGTAGGTGCTGCAATAGAGAGTTCTGCTGCTTGCTGCACAGTCCACTTACCCGTACCTTTCATCCCTGTCTTATCCAGTATCTTGTCAACAAGGAAACCATCACCCTTGTCATCCTTCACAGAGAAAATGTCAGCTGTGATCTCCACCAAGAAGCTCTCCAGCTCCCCAGCATTCCACTCAGTGAATGTCTCATGCAATTCCTCATCGGTAAGACCACCAACAGATTTCAAAACATCATAGGCCTCAGATATGAGCTGCATGTCACCATACTCGATACCATTGTGCACCATCTTGACGAAATTCCCAGACCCTCCTTCACCAACATATGTCACGCAGGGACCATCATCCACTTGGGCTGCAACTTTCTGCACAACATCCTCAACATAGTGATAAGCTTCAGGAGTACCTCCAGGCATCAACGAAGGTCCGTTGCGAGCTCCTTCCTCTCCTCCTGATACTCCCATTCCCAGATACAGCAATCCTTTCTCCTTCACGGAAGCAGCACGTCGCTCGGTATTCTCGTACCATTCATTTCCTCCATCGATGATACAATCACCCGGTTCCAAATGTTTGGACAAAGTTTCGATCGTCTGGTCCACAGGAGCACCAGCCTTGACGAGGATGATCACAGATCTAGGTTTCTGTATCGACTGCACGAATTCCTGTGGATTGTAATATCCCTTAAGAGGCAGATCGCCTTCCTCCTTGGCTCTCTCTACGGTCTCATCCACCTTGCTCGCCGTCCGGTTGTACACAGAGATCGGAAAACCCTTCTCCGCAATATTGAGCGCCAGGTTCTGCCCCATGACGGCCAAACCCGCTAATCCAATTCTTGATATCCCAACAGCAGAATCCGCCATCGCTCCGCCACTTCTCTTCCCCTTGTTCAACACCACCCCCCCTCCACCCCCCGCCTGGAACACCGAACCCTAAAAAAAAGAAACAAACCCCGACCCACAAAAAACCACTTCTCTCTCTCTCTCTCTCTCTCTCTCTCTCTCTCACACACACACACACACACAAATCTGAATTTGTTCCACAAATGGGTTTCAAAAGAAAAACAGGGGTAAAGAGATCACAGAAAAAATCTCACGAGCAGATCCGCAACAGAACCTCTGGAAAGGAAGAGGAGGAGGGGGCGTGCGTCTGTATATATGTATGTATGTATGGGGAAATGGAGCCGGTGCGATGTCAAAGCAAAAATAGGCTCTTGAACAACAAGAACACACAAAGAAGAGGGAGACCCTTTGCGCCCTGTCTCTCTCGTCTCGACTCTCTCCCCTCTCTCTCTCTCTCTCTCTCTCTCTCTCTCTCAGAGACGGATTAAAGCTGTGAATGGACAACGCTAAGAAGGGACGGATGGCTGGCTTTCAGTGGCAGCGAAGAGAGGGTTTTGCGACGCGGCAACACACTACTATTGAAGGTACGTACAAACGCCGCATCCCCGCCAAATGAATGACCTGTTTGCTTCGTTCTTCGCTTTTAGGACACCTGCTCCGTGCTTCTGGGTGCCCTTTTTGCCACCTTCAAAAATCGAAGTGGCACCGTTTAGAGCAAAATTTCACAAATTTATGATTTGCAAACCAAATCTGAGTGAGTGAGTGAGTGAGTGCATCTTAGTTTTACGTTAATTAAGAAAATTAAGAGCATCTCCACCAATGCTCAGTTATGGGCCCTGCAAAAGCATTTCTGACATCCAAGTATCATTTACGAACTATTTTCCAAACCCACTCATGAGACTGAAAGTGGAACTGCAAGTGCGTAGGTGGGAGTCTACTAATAGCAAACCACTTGGACCAATCAAACCATCTACCCAATCAGAGAAACAAGGGAGCAGTCGATAAATACGATTTTACTCTGTTTTATTAAACTGTTACACTGCTCCTCCAGGGCTCTCAAAGCTGTCCATTTTTTCAGGGTCCTACTTGCAGTCTTCCACTCATGAACCTCATCCAAGATTTCTCCGGTGTAGGGTCACATACTGAGTGTTGGTGGAGATGGGCTATAACTAAAGACCGCCCTCTCTCATTTCTTTAGTGTATCTATCTACCGAGTAGTGCCTTGCAAAGCCTATAAATTTCATTTGGGCTATTTGAATATGGAAAGTTTTGCTCTTGTGAGCATTCCATTTTTGTAATGTGTGGTGTTTTCTTTTTTGTGCTACTTGTCAAGTCTCATGGGGGAAAAAAATTCAAAAACAAAAAAAAAAAACAAAACAAAAAAACTTGAGGTCACTCTTTATGCTCGAATGAAACGCATGAATGAGGGCATTACCCAAATCAAGTAGCATTTGGTTGTTGTGTTACACAAGCACTTATTTCAATAATGCTCTTTTTGCCCATGTGCTTTACCTTACACTTTTGATGATGATTGCTAGGAAATAATGGGGTTTTCTTTTTCTCTTTTAAATGAAAATGTTAATGTTGTTGTGTGTAAGGTGGAGTTAGAGGTTGCAAGTTTTACCTTAATGAAGGCTTGCACAAGGTTTTACCAAGCACAAAGACCACTCTCAAATTTTATTTGTTACTATTTTCTTATTATGCCGAATAGGTATTTGATGAGTATGTGTCAAGTAAATTTTTTAAAAGACATGAACATTTTGAAAAATGGAATGCCTGCCTATGTTTGTAGGTGTTTTGTTTCCTAAAATGATTCATGGGTTTTAACATTCTACAATGAGTTCTTTAAATACATTTAGACTCATTGAAGAAAATCTTTCATTACAAGGGAAAGCATGTTTGCTCCCCATGGCCTCCCCTAATTTGAAGGCTCTAGCTTCAAGTGTGGTAGGCAAAGGGCCATACCCATAAGGGATGGCCGCTAGGAACTACGTTTCTTTAACATAAAGCATGAAAAGTTTTTCAAATTCATATGGTGAAAGGTCTATGTGTGATTAACATAAGACTTTTTCAATTGATGAGCAATTTTTTTGCCTAGTAGGGAGGTGCATTCGAATATATAATAAAAATCCTTGGAATGTTTGATGCATTGGGGAAGGCTTCTTTCCAAGGTCCTAACTTTGTTTAAAGGTAGATGAAAAAAACATTAACCTAACTTCTTAAGCCCAAGAACAATATAGTAAACAATGAAACAAAAAAATCTTACAACTTTAAAATTTTAAAGGATGGTTATTTTTTGCAAATGAAGGAAGGGGCTTCAACAAATGGTGGGGACTAGAAGAGTGAACCCACACTTATTTGCATCAGATGGGCTTGTTTTTGCAACAAGGACCCTACTTAAAATAGGAGCTTAAGGATGGACCTAAATTGTCATAATAGCCGCCTTCAAGGCTCTTACCCAAAGGCCACATGACCCAACATTCATTATCCTATTTTGAGCTCAAGTAAATTAGCACCAACTACAACCTCACCTAAGTTAGTCCATCCACCTACCTACCTACCTTCCTCCTATTTATCTCTACTATGCACTTTTATTCTTATCACCTACCTACCTTCCTTCTTCTTACTTCTCAATTATTCTTTCATACATACCTCCCTTCGTTGTCACTAATGTGAACCTGGTGCATAATGCACTCGTCGAGCTTCCCCCCGCCCATGCTGGCCCCCCCTGCTGGCCCCCCTGCCCTGTGCTTCATCAGGCTCTCCCTTCCCCCACCCCCAAAACACTCCACAGGGAATGAGAGCCAATGGGATTACGCCAGAGAGGTAATGAAAGCGAAATGACGTCAGAAAAAAAGAAATAAGTAAAAGACAGCAACAGTGGTCCATCAGCTGTCAGTTGGGTAATAACTATCATAGAGATCGAAATTCCCAAATCAAGAAATTCCTCAACTTACCCGGGCCCCCCCCTTCTACAAAGCACATGACAGGGAACGGGCAGTGACTGAAAAAAAATTTCAGGCAATGTTCGGACAAACAGACAAACAGTGTAACTTTAATATATAAAATTGCCATTGTTGTTATGGAGTCTTCCAACCATCACTAATTAAATAACTTTTGAGTTAATTCCTTTAACCCTACTAACTACTACTACCATTGTCTTGTTGTTGGGCGCATTCCCCATTGATCTACCCATTTCTCTTGCCATGTGCAATTAGAGAGCTTCTAGGAGCAAAAGGAAAAGCTTCCATAAACAATCTTTTCTTTTCTTTTTCTTTCCTTTTTTCTTTGTTTCTTGTTGTCATTGAAGTTATCATTGTCTTGTTGTTGGCATGCACAGCGTGAGGAGCTACACTATTTATTGTTGTATTATTGTTGGTATGCAAAGCCACAAGGACATGGAACTCAACTTTACCAAGCTCTATAGACTATTTGACAAAATGATAATGACGAAGACTAATAGAAACAAAGTTGCACTCTTCATCATCATTGCATAAAAGAAGAATAAAATGAAAAAAAAATCTTTTTTTTTCTTTAAAAAAAATTTGTTTATTTCTTTCTTCTTTTTGTTTTTCTTTCTTCTTTGCTATTGCCACAAACAAACGTCAAGAGGACATAAGCTTGGATGTTCACTATTATTATCAAACACATAATAAAAAAACTCACCCTAGCACAAACAACCAAAAAAAAAAACCAAACCAAATACAAAAATGAATAAACACAAATCAAAGCGTATACAAAACCAAATCAAACCAAAGAAGCAATATATGCATTCGAGGTTAACATTTTAATAACATTGAAGGCTACAAGATAAACAATCAATATTATTTTGCCTTAATGAATGGATATTTAAGATCTATTTGAAAGGAGAGGATTTTATTGAGACCCTTACACATAAGGTGTTATCCTCTATTAAGGTAGACATTTTATTTAGGGCAAGTCACCTTCCACAAGATTAGAAAAAAATTATTACTTTTTCATAAAACATTTCAAATTTCTTTTGTATTTGAAAATTACAAAATCTAAATGGATTTGACTTAAATTCGAAACAAATAATATGTAAGATGGTTGGTGGTGAATCTCTCTTTTGGAAATGAAAATTCAATTATGAATGAAAATATAAGTTACATGGCACTTTTAGTTTTTAAAAATTCCCATTTAAGTTTAGATTTTCCATGGATATGCATAGGTGACACACCCTTAAACTTACCAAATGGCATCAACATTAAGTTACAAATATAAAAACATATTGCAAATTTTAGAAGCCTCTAAACTTTAAAACATTCTTTAATTCCTTGTGTTTAAACCAAACAATGAATAAGGAAAGTTAATTCCAATTTTTTTCCAAATGACATGTAAAAACATATAGGGTATATTTTAATTTTAAAAGTGTAATTTATAATTTACTTAAATTTAATTAAATTTATATCAGGTGTTTATAATTGAAATATAAAAATACATCTAGAATATTATCTAAATATTTAATATAATATTATCTTATTATTTCATAGCCTACCAAAAAAATACCCTTTATTTCATGTGTTTCATAAATGTTTTAAAAACTTCCCCTAAAATAATGAATCTATTTTGTTAAATGAAAGGTATAGTGCTTTGATTTGAATATATTCAACATCATTTAATTAATCAATGAATTATGATGTCATATAGCTTGGCATCATAGAAAATTATTCATATCACCATATAAATTGAAATTGAATGGATTCATGAATATTAAATTGTTTCAAAAAATTTCACATGTTAGGTATGATCATGAAAATATGTCAATATTTAAAGGTTGAAATGATATCTACTATTTAAATAACAAGTTCAATAATGGATGATATGTGTTTTACAATGTTAGCTTTCATGAAAAGTAGGTTGAGTATTAAACTTACTAATCAGCTAAATCTAGTTGTGTGCATATCTACACAAAATAATTTTAAAAAATGTATTTACAATGAAGCAATTTTGTCATGGAAAGTTGCCAAGGTTCACCATAACTATTACACTTTGAATGTTAGTTCATATGTTTAAAGTTTCAATTTAGGCTAAGTTGTATGTGTTCAAACTTGTACTTTGTGTATGTGTGTGTGGGTAAGGTTAATTGATCCTTTTTTACATGGTGATCACAATTTTCAACTTGTGTAAAATGATGGAACTATATTGGATTTAGAAGCTATAGGAGCTTCAATGTTGGCACAATAACAAAGTATATTCTTGAGGTTCATTATTGTATGATAATGTGTAAGGGGATGGTTGAGTTTGTAAATTGTGGATGAAGGACAGTTTATTGTATAAAGGGCAAAGCCTCTAGGGGTGTGAAGGTTTGATTCCCCTAGAAGTGATTATATGAAATAATTCTCAATGTGGAATGTTGAAACTTGAATTTTGACTTACACTTTGTATCTATAACCTTTTTTTATTTTTGTTGGCTACATGTTTAACACTTAAATTATTTTGTTTTATGTTGTCACATAAATTTACCCTTATGACCTATGGACAACCAAAAAAACAATGAATTAACCTTCCTTCAACGAGCCATTGATTTTGAGAACACAATCTAAATAATTGCCATTCATATTTGATCAACAAAAGATTTCTATTCACAAAACAATCTTGTCCTCAAATGGAAACCCTACTAGAACAACTTGTCTTCTTTTTGAAGAGGCTCCCAACATGTTGTAACCATTTCTAGCACTTTTCAATTACGAAAAAAAATTTCACTAATATGTGGGGAACTTGTTGATGGCATGATATTTTGTTGCATTAAGGTTAAAAAGGTGTTTTATCACATTGATTTGCCAAAGTGGGAAATAAGAGCATATAAGGATTTTGCATGTAATTTCTAAAGAAGTATAATATTTCTAACATGGATCTCTATGGATTTGAAGTATCATTTGAATCTTATTTGATAAGTTATTTAGCTACTTCAAGAATTGCTAATGGATTTGAGGTTTCATACCATACCAATGTTTATTAAATAAATTTGGGTGAATTATTTATAGATATTTGTGCGTTGTATTGGGCACTAGAATTTGGAAGCCAATTTGAAAGACTTGTGTGCATATTGATCAATTTTCAAAGTGATGGTGATTCACTTTTTGACAATTTGATGAACAACAAGATGATCAATCATGAGACTATAAAATAACATCATCTCTTGGTTGATGTTCAAACATTTGGATTCTAAACTACCCTATTCAACCAAGAGAAATTTACAAGTGGTTTACGTAACCAAGGCTTGGAATGCACTTCGCTTGATGATGAAAGGATTTGATCAATTGTCATGAATTGTGAATGGGTGTGAAGAAAAAAAAATTTAGGGTTTTTTTAAGGTGATGATAGGGGCATTGAAGCACAATGAAATTTTTAAATCTTGCTTGATGAGGATGTTGAAAATGACAACAAGGAATGGCAAGGACCAATGGGAGACAATGATGAGATGGGGAGCAACAAGGGATGGCTATGGACATTAAAAAGGACTATGTGTAAGGAACATCAAAATGCATGACAAGGGCACTAGGAAGGATGATGAGCACTTGGGATGAGATTAATTTGAACTTCCACCCATGGAAAGAAGATAAATTTAGGTTAAAGTCAAAAGGGAAGATAAATTTTTTATTTCTTGCTAGGATGATAAAAGAAAGGGATGTTCAATGTGAAAATGTGAAGGCTAATTCCCATGTTAAGTAATATTATATATATTCTCTTTTTGCAAAACAAAATTTTACAAATGTGTTGATTAAAAAGGTTTATTGGGCACACCTTTATGCAAGGACTAGGATTTCAAACACCTTCACTTTAGAAGGAGTTTAGACTTTACAAATAGAGAAGATGTCTTCAAAGGCACATATAAAAAATACATAGTAATTTTGAACTACATCACAAGGTTAGAGTTTTGAACTATCTTAAAAGGTTGGAACTTAAAACTCTAGAAAGAAATAAGATGAAGCAAATGTTATGATATTTCATTTATAGTAAAGATCCATTCTAATTGATTTGTTACATATTTCATTTTATTTCCTTCTTGTGGTTGCAATTTTAACCTTCTACTAAATAATATAAATAGTTGATATACATGATGTTGTAAGTGATGTAAGTTGAAATGTAATTATTTAGTTACAAACTAAATTAAAAGAATGCAAATATCATGCCATGGGCCTTGTGTGTTTCAAATATTTATTTTTATAAAATTTTAATATATTTCTTTTTACTTGGAGATTATTTCATATTTCATGGGATTTGAAATATAGAGAAAACTAATTGTGTTACTTTTTCTCTTTTTTTTTTCCTTTTTGAAACTTCAGTTCAGAAATTGATGACATTTTTTTCACAAGCATGACAGGTTACCTGTTTCACATTGGCAGCTACGTACTAAATGAGTTGCCCATGATTCCAACACATTCAACTGGCAATAGGCAAGGACTCCTAATGTGAAAAGACCCTTAAGTTGATTTCCTGCGTAGCTAAGTTGGTAGGCAGTAATTGCTCGTGTGAAAATGGTCAAATCTCGTCCACATGGTCATGGTAGAGTGCAAAATAGATTCTAGTGTGAAACCAGGAGTTTAGCTTGTCCACGGGGTTGTGGTGGAGTGTGAACTAGACATGTCCTTAAGCCAATGGAGTTGAGGACATATGAAATGGCAGTCAAAAGTTGGTCCAGTGTGAAACCGGGAGATGCATAGAAAACAAATCCTTGGCCACCCATAAAAGTTGTCATCTCCCTCCATTTGATATGTGCTCCCAGTGTGAAAAGACCCTTAGTTTGATTTCCTAAAAAGCAGCTATGTTGGTGTTTACTGGTTGCCCATGCAAAAGTAGCCAGTGGATTTGTCCATTGGATTTTCATGGGCCAGATGTGAAAACAGTCAGAGCTTATCCATGAGGGTTGTGGTAGAGTGTAAAACAGACCTGGCCTCAGCCAGCCAATGGAGTTTCAAATGGCCGTCAAAAAGCTGGTCCAGTGTGAAACTGCGAGACAAGCTTGTCGTCCATGTGGGTTGTGGTAGAGAGCCAAATAGCTGACATGGCGTCATGACTCAGCCAATGGAGTTTGGGAATTGTCAAATGGCAGCCAAAACCTGGTCCAGTGTGAAACTGCGAAACAAGCTTGTTGTCCATAAAGGGTTACGGTCGAGAGTGAAATAGCTGACATGGCGTCATGAGTCAGCCAATGGAGTTTGGGAATCGTCAAATGGTGGCCAAAAGCTGGTCCAGTTGTGAAACTGCGAGACAAGCTTGTCATCCATGTGGGTTGTGGTCGAGAGTGAAATAGATGACATGGCCTCATGACTCAGCCAATGGAGTTTGGGAATTGTCAAATGGCGGCCAAAAGCTGGTCCAATGTGAAACTGCGAGACAAGTTTGTCATCCATGTGGGTTGCGGTCGAGAGTGAAATAGCTGACATGACCTCATGACTCAGCCAATTGAGTTTGGGAATTGTGAAATGGCGGCCAAAACCTGGTCCAGTGTGAAACTGCAAGACAAGTTTGTCGTCCATTTGGGTTGTGGTCGAGAGTGAAATAGCTGACATGGCGTCATGACTCAGCCAATTGAGTTTGGGAATTGTCAAATGGCGGCCAAAAGCTGGTTCAGTGTGAAACTGCGAGATAAGTTGTCGTCCATCTGGGTTGCGGTCGAGCGTGAGATAGCTGACATGGCCTCATGACTCAGCCAATGGGAATTGTCAAATGGCGGCCAAAAGCTGGTCCAGTGTGAAACCGGGAGACCCTTAGGAAACGGTCCTTGGCCTAAGACCCGTAACAGTTGTCCTCTCTCTGTCTCTCGTTTTGTTCTCTGCCTTGTGAAGCTTCTTCCTCGCAGCGATGGCGTAGCGTTCGTGTGCGCGCGAAAGCTTTTCTTACGGCGGAGAAGCTCACGTTGTTTGGAATTGGGGGGCTTTTTTTGGGGGGGGGAAATGGTTCGGGACGGAGGATTTTGTGACAAAAATTCGGGTTTTCGTGCGGTGTATAAGAAGAGAGGGTGCATTTTCTTGGCTCATTTTGTGCTCCTCTGAATTCCGAGAACTGAAGAAGAGAGAGCGAGCTCTTGCTGTTTGTGTCTCTTGCCTGCCTTTTGAGTTTTCTATTTTATTTTAATTATTTTGGTCTTGCAGTTTTGGTTTTTTTTAAAATGAGAAGTCTGCCTGCAACAAGAAGATGCAGAGGTGCGTGTTTTTCAACATCTGTGTTTCCTTCCTGTCAGAATAAATCTCGAAGACTGTGATTTCTCATTACATTTGTGCTTCAACAGGCAGCTTGGTCTGTTATTCCGAAGTTTTGATGTCGACCCAAGTCTTGTGTTAGGCACAGATTCCATAAGAACCAGAGACAAAGAAAGAGGTGAATGGAAACCCCAAATCTGGGAGATTACAAAGGGAATTTGCATGTCTATACGAGTCCAATAATATGGTGCATTTCTGTGATACCCATCTAGTTTTTTCCTGGACATTGAAGTTTGTCTCTAGAGTGAAATTCTGCATGGCATGGCTGCTAAAAGAAGTCTGGTTCCAGAATTGAATTCTGGAATAACCAAAACCTAGAGTGGACAAAACTTTTCTGTATCTACCTTCAAGAGAAGATTTCCAGAATGAAGCTCCAGAATTTCATCATACTTACATTTTAAAATTCTTTTGTCCCAGGCATGATCATGTTCTGATGATGTCTGATCAAATGCTGCTTACAAGGGATTCACACTTTTTTTTTCCCCTTTCTTTATGGTAGTAACATTAGCCCTTTTCTTTTCTTCCAACTCTTACAATGTGTCTGTGTTCAGTGTTGGGAAGAATCAAACCTTTTGAATAGTTCAACATGGGGAAGAAGATGAGTTTTTCTTTAATCTGGGAAAAGATTGGTGTGCACTTTCAAGGGTTTTTTTGTGTTGGTCCTCTAAGCCTAATGCAGTCTAAAGCTAGGCCTATTGATAGATCAATTTCCAGCTGATTGACCGGAATGATCTGCTGCTGCTGCCAGCCTCTACTTGGTTCCTGAATATAATTTGTTGCAAAAGAATATATCCATAATTTGGGTTTTTGTTCATCTTGTTGCACAAGGCAATTGGCCATGCATGTGTACTTGCCATAAAAGTCTATTGAGTGAACTTTAAGCAACCTGGAAAGGGGTGATCTGTGATTGAATTTTTTTTGCTTTACTTCCTTCCAGAGGAGGAGATTATTTGAACTTGAGCATAGGAAAATTTATTCTTCTCTCCATCACAGCAACTGTGCTTTTGATCTCACTCAACTTTGTGTGTGACATCAAGCTGTGCTTGTCTCTGTTTACTGTCAGGATTCTGTCTATGTGAGGTTGTTGATTGTCCCCAACAGCAATGTTGGAGTATACAGAGGAGGACAAAAGTGATGAAAGACCACCTTCCTCAAGTGTGGGAGAGAGGTCTCCTGCTGCCAACAAGACAGGGACTGCTGATCGGCTGGTCTACAAATTGGTCAAGGTATATGTTCACCTTGTTTTTTTAAGTTGCATACAATGTGTATCCGAAACCATGTACAGAGAAGTTCATGTGCAGTAGTTTGGCAGATAAGCCTCATCTCAAAAGCTGTATGTGTGAATTGAGTGCCTTAGTTGGTGCCTTAGTTCATGGGTCTCTTGCCAGTGGCACACACTGTATTATTGACCATGATTGGGACAGGTTGGAGATGATGGATCAGTTCTTCCAGCCACAGAGGATGAAGTTTTCCAGTCATTGGTAGAAGGAATGAGTGCTGGACTTGCACCCTCATTCACTGGAGGAAGTGATGCCAATGAAGACTATGAGGATGAGGAGGGAAGTGGTGGATCTCTTGATTCTGATGATGATGATATGGATGCAAAGGAGGATCCATCATGTCAGTCTATTGTGTGAACTCTCTCTGCTTTATTTGATTGGAAATGTTCATTGTGGGATTGCTCCTGTCTCTGCTACCCCGAGTCTAACTACGGTAGGACACTTGTTATACTTTAGTGTGTTTATGAGAGGTATTCTGTACATAGTTCTTAGCAATGTGCAATAATGCACATTGCTAAGAAATTCTGCTGTGATGTTGGATTTCTGGCCAACCTGAAAGCTTTTTAGAGGCTGTGGGTATTGTGTCCCCATTTGAACAATTTTGGCAAGCTTTGTCTCTGCATGAAGGTTTGAGGAAAGAAAAAATGAATGGTGTTGTTCTGGATTACAGTTTTCTCAGAACTGGACAACCTTGTGGCTGAAAGGAAGAAGCTGTTGGCACGATTTGAGGTACACCAACTCCACAGCATCACCAGTAGTAGTTTTTTAACAAGTGAATATAGTATGAATGCTTGTGGCAATAGCATCTGTTGCATAGAGAAATTGTCAAGATTTTGTGATGATTTAGAGAAAGGTTTTTTCAAATCTCTGAAACTTTAGGATACCTGTTGTGTGCAGGTTGTGGATACAATGTTGTCAAGAGTGGATGCAGAACAGCAAAAGCGAGTATCATTTGAAGATCAGGTTGGTAGCGTGCTTGGTCACAAGAGCAATTTGTCTGTGTATATGAGCACAGGTTATGCAATTGGAGACTACAAGAGACAGCGTCGACCCAACCCAAGATACTTTGACTTTGATGCTAAAGGTGACCCTGCTCCTCCTGCAATGCCACCACTAATGACATTGAGGTCCAGTACTGGAGAACCTGCTGCAACAGGGATATCACCTGAAAAGCTGCCTTTACAGCCATCCGGTCTAGTCACAATAATTCCCAGAAATGCATGTGGTTGGGGGTCTCAACAAAGTTCCATCCAAATTGCAGGAACACACAGGGCAAGAGCTGTAGTGAATCAGAAGCCTTCTACCTGGACATCCACCAAAGTTCAGGCACCAAAATCGGTAGGCATTCCTGTGGTCAACAGTATGCCTAATCCCACTTCATTGGAGAATCTGTCTATACGTGAACTTCATGAGGCTTTCCGCAGCACCTATGGTCGTGACACATCTGTTAAAGACAAGCACTGGTTGAAGCGCCAAATATCCACTGGGTGGAGCAAACAATGTGATGCTGCCCTTAGTATAGGCTCACATTCTCAGCTGCCTTCACAGACAGACCCAAAAGTCAGGCCAGAGCAATGGTTGTCTGCTGAACAACCTCTTCCCTCATCAACTGCAGCCACAGAGCTGGTCACTGAGAGGGACGCAGTCAATGGTGGTCAAGAACTGGGAACCAATGGTGTTGACTTGACTGAACAACTATGCACCAATGAGGTGGACAGCAAGCAGTCTCTGCGCAGAGTCCTCCCTCTGGCAGTAATCTTTCCAGAGGAGGGGTTTGATGCATCAGCTCCTGGCAGTTTGAATGAATTGGGAGCTGGTGGTGCTCAAATAGCAATATTTGGTGAGGTAGTCAATGCTGGGAAGCAGGTCGGGGGGAAAAGGCAGCGGAAGCCAAATCGTCATTACATTGAGGATGAAGGGGAGGTGGGTCCAGGCACAGTCATAGCTAATTGCAGCCGGCCAGGTCCTGGTGGGAGTGATTCTGGTGGACATGGTTCTGGAATGTCAAGTAGACTTTCTTGGAGAGCTGTCATAACAGATACTGGTCCAGCTGACCTTGTTGGTCAACCTGGGACCTTGCAAGTTTCAACATTACAAAATTCTTCCCGGGCGAACATTCTTCAAGGTCAATGCACGAACGCTGGCAACAGTAGTTTGGTATGTAAATCAATTTCTCACATCATTTCTTGCAACTACTATTGAATATTGGGCACTATGCTGCGGACTCGTGGATGCTTGCACCAGTCCCTGCAAGAAAGGAGACATTCTGATTAGGTTGGAATGCAAGATATATCTTTTGCCTCTCTGTTCCTCCATGTAATCTGGACTGATTATTAGGGAAAGAAATTCTTTTTTCTTTCCATGACTGTAGAAACAGGTTGAGTGATCATTTTTTCAGTCTGTGTTTGATGTATACAGAAGCACAAAGCAGAAGGAAGGGCTACAAAGCTTGTTAAGATGACCCATTCAGCAGCACCACCAGCACAGCATGACACTGAGGGTACTGTACTCAAAGTGAAGTTTCGATTACCTGCTGCCCCAGGCAGGGACAAGGTAATATTTAAAGCTTAGGTTCCACCCATGCTTCATTTGTCACTCCTACAGGTTCATAGAATGTTAAGGTAGCCTGGAAAGATGTAAACCTTACTTCAAAAGGAATGGTGTATGCCTCCTTATGATGATCAACTGAGATATGTTCGTCTGCAGATGAAGGAATGGTCTTTGCAGTTTTTTATCGTTGGGTGTGCTGGAGGCCCCAACCACTATCCTCTATGCAGCTGTCTCTATGCCTTTGGCTTAGATGCTTGCTTGTACAGGACAAGCTAAGATGAAATGAAGCTTACCATGACAAGCTTGTTGCAGCCTGAATGAGGATACTACTTGCCTTTTTTAAACTAGCTATGTCTCTTGACTTCTAGCCAAGATCAGAACTAAGTCTTCCTGTTGCTTCCAGAAATGCAACAGAAACTCAGGATGCAGAGTTTGTATAATGGTTGGTTTGCCCAAAACTTTGGGCAGATCATTATATATTGATCTACAGCCACTGTCAGGAGCTGATGAAGCCATTGGGTAGTCATCATGGCAGTTTGTCACTTGTATATATTTGTGATGGAGGTGATGATCTGACACATTTTGTGATGGTCCAACTTGGAGGTGATGGTCTGACTCTCATAAGTTTATGACTACAATTGTCAGATTACCTTTAAAATTGTTGTAGAGATTTCTCTGCAATTTCTCTGTTATGTGTAGTTCTATCTGATGAATAAGCTTACTTCTGGATCCCCCTTTGATCTTGGGGAGGGGTCTTGTCTGATCGTTTTCCAGCCTTGCATATTGTTATTGCTCTTGTTGTTGTGTTCATGTTTCTTCTTGGTTTCTTTGGTCATGTCCTTCTCTTTAATGTTCTTTTGAGCTAGCCAGCAACATGCTCAAGTCTGCAGTTACTGCTGGTCTTGTGACTAAACTCCCCCAGCATGTTGGTACCTATGACAGGGACCTCCACCTACTGCTAGGAGCTAATGAAGTTGATGGGATGTTCAATTACCATACATCTTGCTGTTAAACGCCACTAAACATGCTTGTGTCTGTGTGCTACTGTTCAAACTGTTTTAGGGTTCACCATGTCTTTTAGGGTGGGGTTTGCTGATGTGTTGTTGATCTGAAATCTCTACAACCATGCTATTGGGTCATCTCGCAGTTCTGTTTAGGTGACTTAAGAAGTCAAAGTATGGAAAAGGCCTCAATACTTATGAAGATGTAGTTGTTATGTTCTACTGTTGCTTTGCTTTTGTGTTCTCGTTCCCTGACCTGTATCCCTTCTTTCTCTTGAAGATTTTGTGGTTGGGTCCTAGGATGGCTTGTACGAGTTGAATGGAGAGGCCAGGGATCAAGGATCATGCTTGTTGCCAGTGCCCTCAAGGGATTCTGCAGATCTCCTGCAACCTCTGGCTTCAGATATTGGGGTGGCAGGTCCTGCTGGGGAACAGCTTGTTACTGCACCAGTTCCAACAGCCAATGGCGGAACCCAACGGAAACATCACCGTCCATGGACTCTTCATGAAGTAATGACATTGGTTGAGGGCGTGGCACATTGTGGTGGGGGGAAGTGGGCTGATATAAAGAAGCTGGCTTTTTCTTCTATTGGTTATAGGACGGCTGTTGACTTGAAGGTAAATTTCTCTCTTGCTAGGCATACTGCTGGTATGTGTTAGGGGCTGAGCTTGACTCAATGAAGGTGATTGTTCTACATATCATGTTGATCCATCTGGTCTGGTACTTTTAGCATGAATGTGCCCTTGTTCTGTGTGCTCATATTGACTGATTTCATGATCGATATGAGTTAGCTGTAATAGGTAGGTAGATGTACATGGCTTCTTCTCTTACATAAGTAAAACAACACAGAGTATTGCAGCTTGCTACATTGAGCTGACAAGCCAATTTGTAGATGTCATTGTCAGCGATGCACAACAGAAGGTGAATTCGGTCATCCATGTATTGCATTGGTCCATTAGCCATGTATATGAAGGCATATAAGGTTGGTTCTTTGTTTTGTCAAGTCCTGCAGACTTTTTTGTATGTGAATTGTATTGATATCACATTGCAATTGTGTGCCTACAAAGACTGTTCTTTTGGTCACAGGACAAGTGGCGAAACTTATTGCGAGCTAGCAGAACTCAGCTATATCCACACAAGCAGGTATGTCTCTTACAAGCACTGGTGTTTCTGTCACCTTTCCCTGGATATGCTAAACTTGGATTTATAAACAGTTTATGTCTCTGAGGGTTCGCTACTTCCAGAGAGTTCTTCATAGCTTATGTGGTGAGTTTAGTCATTCTTCTGAACAATTCTTTGAAGCATTCATTAGATGAATCTCAGAATGCATTACACAGATTCTTGGTTCAAAATGGGGGAGCTTTGTAAAGGCCACTTTGTTCTCAAAGTTGCATGTTCTAAATCCTTGTGTTGATTCTCTCTCCTCCTCCTCCTCCTCCTCCTCCTCCTATAACTTCTTTTCTCTTGTCTTCTTAGTGTTCCACTTTCTTCTTTGTATCTTTGTTTTCTGTCTGTTGAACCATCTAGTGTTATGCTAAGCCTTCCCAATAGCTTCAGATTGGTGACAGGAACATGGTTGGTTGGTTGATGTTTGACATTTGCTATACCACCCCACCCATTGCTGGGAACTAATGAACTCTAGAGTCCTTATAGTAGTTAGTCACTGACATACCTGCTGCTGTTGATGTTCACAGAAGATTCACAGCACTTTTTAGTTCTATTCTGTTCTATTTCTTTGCTGTGATTTGCTGCTCTTCTTCCCATAGATTGCTGTTCTGGTTCTTGATGTTTGGTCTGAAACCTCCATAACATTGTTATCTGGTCATCTCACAATTTCCACTGAGGTTGACTAATAGTGTCTGTGGGGAAATTTTGATACTTATGGAGATATTTTGTTTCTACAATTTCACAGTTTCTCTAGGTTTGTTTCATTCTGTCAGAATGTCAATTATGGTAGGACAATGCCCTTTTTCCTGTTACTTGATGGTTTAGGGACATTCCCAAATATTGACAAACAGATGGGAAATGACATAAACAGGGAGAAAGGAAGAAGCAGTTCACTGCAGCTATTCCAGATACCCTTTTAGCTCAAGTTCGTGAGTTGGCAGCCATCCAACATCAAGAGGCCCCAGGTACAGGTGCTGCAGGGATGACAAGTCACAGTGGGAGAACTGTACACAGAAAATAGCTACATCATTATGTTCCAGTAATTGAGTTCCACCATCCAAATTGCCTGAAGTTTATGAGCAGTAAATTCAAGTTAAGCTGGTGAGTATCACGATTTTTTGATCACTTGGCCCGAGGTTGTGTTCCCTTCTCTCATTTTGAAGTGATGCCACCCTTTTGTATGACTGACTGCCCCACACACTAAGGTGTCAAAAGGTTGACAAAGTGTTGACTGATGACTTTGCTCTTGTCATTAGACCTTGCACAGGACCTTAGACTAGTAAAACATTTGGGTATAATACTTTGTTGTAGGGGATAGTCACTCCAGCTAATATCATTTGAAGGGACATATCAACACAGCAAGTGTAGGTTTGTGTTGTAAGGTAGTGAAGCGAGTGTGCGAACTCTTGCTTGTCTGTGGCGTGGTTCTGTACAGTAATAGGGGTAACCTTGGCTTTTATTCTTCAGACTGTAAGTATTGAAGCTGCATGAATTTGGCCATGGCAAACTTGGTAGAAGCACAAGGGGGAGGGGATGGGTGGGTGGGGGGTGTAAAGTTCTCAAATTGATTGCATTGTGCTTTCCAATCTATGCTGTACAAAGTGTTCAGTTCTGACAGAAGTGATAGAATAATCTCTTTGACCTGCTAAATGTAAGCTTGTAGGATGCCAAGTTTGTGCAGGTGCATCCAACCACAACCACGTGTTTGCTGGTGTGTGCGTGAACTGAACTTGCTTCACAAAAGAACATGTGGTCATCAGATTCATCCATTGGTTTCAGGATATTGACCTTTATGGTTACCCACAAATTTGCTGGACAGTGGAAGGGTGGGGTGGGGAGGATATGATGTAAACAAGTTTTTATATGCTTCAATATACTGACAGCATTGCTATTGCACTTGTTCCCTGAGGATACAGGATACTTTTCCCTCCTCCATTAGTACTTGGACAGGTTCACCTACAATGCATCGGGTCTAGGCCTTGCATTGTAGCTGTCTTGACACTGGGTTCCAGTAAAATAGTAGACCCGATGTGGTTAGACCTCCTGCTGTCCCTGATTCCCAAGTCTAGGTCTGCCTTACGGTCTTCCACCTCAGCTTCCTTCTCCATTTGTCCTGCTGTAGTGATTTAATTTTTTCAATGTCTCGAGCTACTTGCTTAGTATGAACATCGGTTCTAGTAGTACTCAAGGCAAGTACCATAGAAAGATGCTCATCCCAATCGTTCTCCTTGCTCATTTATCCACTTGGTCAGTTAGGAACTGTTCATGGACTTTTGTTTGGCCATTACCTTGAAGGTAGAATGTAATACCATTTTGTTCAAAATGGACTTGATTTCAAAGTTTCTTGTGAAAGAATCATTTTTTTGAAAAATTAATGAGTTTCCAGAGACGAAAATCATTCTAAATTTAATAATCTTTGCTCATCAGTCTGAAAAATATCAAATGACAAACATGCACACTATCTTGTTGAGGGCCTTCCTCTTGTCATTTGAATTAAGATAAGTGTTTGTTTGTTTGTTTGTTTCTTTGGAGGTGACCATGTAATAATTCTTCCAAACTAAAGGGCTCCTCATTCCACTTTTTTGGTATATATGGGTGATTTTTCAAAATCTATCGAATGATTGTCCTTGGACAATTTCAAAGGCAATTCATATTTACCTTATTTTGAAGCCTACCTATTTTGCTCTTCTCTCCTACACACTAACATGGATATGAAAAGGCAAATTAACATGTGCATTTTCATTTCCATGATATTTATATTTATTCGCATTGAATTGAATTTGAGATTCACATAAATAATAATGGATTACTAGTGGTAACCCGTGCCTGCAAGGCACAGATTTGTGGGATACGGTTTGGGTAGCAGGGTACGGTTACAGGTGGGGTAGGTAGGTACGTGTGTCGTAGGTAGGTAAGTAGGTAGGTATGTGCGTGGTGCAATGGGACGGACTTTGGAGGTGGCGATCGGAATTCGAAAATTTGGGGGGGGGGGGGGGGGGGGGGGGGGCGGGGGGGGGGGGGGGGGGGGGGGGGGGGGGGGGGGGGGGGGGGGGGGGGGGGGGGGGGGGGGGGG
>Ga0116231_10004899_pt1 | contig 26814 bp, 18 predicted proteins | sample S1TSphgellanicum_2_FD_89695 | JGI IMG/M metagenome (GOLD analysis project Ga0116231, IMG submission 89695) | Host-associated microbial communities from peat moss isolated from Minnesota, USA - S1T2_Fd - Sphagnum magellanicum MG | ecosystem: Host-associated > Plants > Peat moss > Unclassified... | reverse complement strand
GCTTTGTGTGAACTGTGGGGGTTTTTTTTAAGAATTTGGTTTTGTTTTGTAAGCTTCCAAGGGAAACAGAAAGGTTTTTTTTTTTTTTTTTTTTGGTCTCAGTATTTTGTGCTGGTTTCATTCGTATTTGTGGCAGCTAAGAAGGCTTCATCAGCACAGCAACTTGTTACAGATTTACAGAAAAACGAGTTTCCTTCTTCTCCGAACACAGTTACATTCGCAGAGGAGCTCTTTAACCGCGTCCCTCACAAAAAAACCGGACTCAGCGTGAGTTAGTTCACCAAATCCTTGCTGTATGTACTGCAATACAAAAATTCTCTCTCTCTCTCTCTCAGAACTTGGTGGGTAGAAAAAAACCTTCAGTTGGTACCTCTATCTGAACCCTAAACCCTAGACCCCTACTTGCTACATGAGAGAACCCTAAGAATTTGTGTCTTCGATCTCTACAGGCATATCAACAAGCAGAGAAGAATGCTACAGCATTTGTCACGAAGCAGCAGCAGTATCAACTCCTTGATGCTGATGATGAAGATGATGAGGAGGATGTGGGTGTGGCTGTAGCAGCTGCGGCTGCAGAGCAGCGGAAAGAGTCCCGCCATAAGCATCACCGCAGAAAGCGGGAGGATGAAGTGGATGAGGATGAGGTATTGATCTTAGTTTGAGTACTTGGTGTTTTCCCGTTGAATTTTGAGGTGGTTGCATGCAATGGTTGTCGCTTAGGAAAAATCGCCTTTTTGTTTGATGTTGCACTATTGAGCAGGTTGACAAGATCAGTGTGATTTTGAACTCTGTTTCTCCTCCTACAGGAAGTTTTCATATCTTCCAAGAAGGGTCGGGGTAATGGGAGGCGCAACCTGGATTTGGATGATGATGATGAAGAGGTAGTGATAATGCCTGTGTTCTGCAATCTGTAAAATGTGTGGTCTCTTTTTTTTTTTCACTGTATTTTCAGAAAGACAGAATGTTCCAGAGTGTGACTGAAGAACCATGACACAATTCTTCTTTGGTGTGTAGGCGGAGAGGGAACGAGCAAGAGAAGAAGATCAGCGGGAGAAGGAAGAGTTAGAGATCCGTCTTCGGGAGAAGGATGCTGCTGCAACAAAAAAGGCATGAATGTTTTTAACTGAAATTCTTTCAGGAATAGAATTGGATTTTATGATGATTTGTGCCTTCCTAGGTTGTGCTGCTTGCTCAAGTGTAGTTTCTAATGTTCGCCTATAAATGTTGTCCTGGCAGGTTGGAGAGCACAAATTGTCAAAACGGCAAGAAGGTAAATTGATGTGCACCTTACTGTCCAGAAGCTGCAATGCACTCCTCGGTCTTTTTTAGGGTTTCTTTGTGTTGGTTTTTGGAGCTAGGATTTTGAATGTGTTCATTGGAAACCATCTCAGCAAAATCTGAAAGATGAATCGGTCTGGTCTCTGTTGTGTGTTTGTCCTACTATGACAGAGGAAGCAAGGAGTCGAAGAGAAGCTATGGAGCAGAAGGATGCTCTGCTTAGACGAAGGTTTGAATTTAGGAGCCTGGTACCAGAACCCCATTCTGCTTTTGCAATGTGTTTCTTCTTCCACTGTTATTTTTCACTAGGGGCTTTCAACTTTGAGGGCAGCTGTTGATGATGGTCTTTCTTCATGGTCTTGCAGGGAGGAATCCAGACAAGATTACTTGAAGAAGAGGAAGCAACAGAAACTGGATGAGCTTCGGTGGGTATCTTTTTTTCCTGTAGTGGAATAGTTAGAATTTCCTATTGTCTTTTTGGGCCTGACACTGTCTGACATTCTTTCGCTTTGGGTTGTGGCTGTAACAGGGATGAGTTGGTGGATGAAGAGTACCTGTTTGGAGGACAGAAGTTGACTGCTAGAGAAGAAGCTGAATTCAGGTCTGTTTTCCTTTCTCTCTTTACCTTGGATGATCTTCTTAGACTGCACATGGGTTTTCCTGCTGCAGGAAGAGGTACAGTGTGCTCTATTTCAGGTTAATGAAATAATGCTGAATCTGCACTTCGCTTCAGATACAAGAAGAAGGTTCATGAGCTTGCAACAAAGGGTGAGAAGGATGTTGAGGATGTTGAAGAGGTACGATTGTTCTATTACCCCTGGGGAGCACAGATTTAGGGTTTAGGGTTTGTCGTGTTCAATGGGTGACAAGGGTTATGTCTGCTTAGACTGCTGGATTGCTTGTCCCTTCTTTTGCTTGTGTTTGCTTGAACTAACTTCTACATAAATTATCTGGAAGTCCATAGGAGCTTTGCTTCGGGTAGCACTAAATGTTTTGTCATTGGATATGATCCCTACAGTCCTTGCATTTCCTTTGGACATTTTTTAGGGATAGGTTTCTGTGCCTGTTTATAGGACCTTTTCAACTACCTGTTTATAGGACCTTTTCAACTACCTGTTTATAGGGGCTTGGGTATGTAAACTCTGGAATTGTTGGGTGTGCAGTACCGGATACCAGAAGCCTACGATACTGCTGATAGAGTTGCACAGGACAGAAGGTTTGCTGTGGCTTCTGACCGCTACAGGTTATTCCTAGGCTCATAACTACAAAGTGTGTAGATGAGTGCTTTAAAAATTAGACTGTTGTAGCACATGGTTTGATTTCATGTGGAAGTAGTCTTGTGAAATTTGTCAGCTGGAAGTGACAGTTGATCTCAAAATGCAGTCTATCTCTGGAAAAAGTGTTGCTAGATGACACCAGGTGGGTGAAGTTTTAGATTGGACATTGAGCTAATCCTCACTTGCACATCCTCCTACAGGGATCCTGAGCATGAAGAGAAAGCCAACAATTTTGCTGAGCAAGAAGCCTGGGAGAGACATCAAATAGGTTTCCATTTTACCTTTACTCTTTGAGCTTAAGATTCAGATGGATTATAGTAGCTTCTTAACCTAGATCCAAAGGATACTTTGCTGCTCACAAATGAAAAATACGCTGTTTGGTTGGTACAAGTTCCAAATTGAACTGATTGCAGTCACACACAACCTTTGTAGGTAAAGCAACATTGAAGTTTGGCGCAGCGGACAAGAAGAATAGTGACGACTATGAGTAAGCAGATTTTGAGGATGCTGCTAGTAATCTAGCTCCTCTTTTTCCCCCTTTTAGTGCAAAATCTAGAGATCCATCAAGTGCATGGTGTGTTAATTGTATGGCAATTCTGTCAAAGCTGTTGCTGATGACAACCTGAGGCATGTGGTCATGGTTTGACAGGTATGTATTTGAAGACCAGATTGAGTTTATTCAGGCCTCCATCATGCCTGGAAGTAAGGTACACTATTTTTCCACTCACAAGGCAGCAGTGGGTGGTGCCCTACAGTGTTCACAGGCTGATACACATCCTTCTTCAGTCATCAATTTTTCATTATCGGTCTTGGAGATGTGTCTACAGATGCTGTTTCTGTCACCATGACGCTGAGGCTAGAGATGGCTGTCAGTGAATGTTCTGTCCATGGTGATTGACAGAGAATGGGAATTGTGTTGAACAGGGTAATGAAGATGATGAAGCAGAGAAAAAGGCCAAGGAATCAGCTGCAAAGTCAGCATATGAGAGGCTTCAGGTCCAAGCTCCTTATCATTTGTTGATGCCATGAATTGGACCCATCCTTGACATTTCTATGTTTGAATCTCAGTTGTATTGTCTTATATGCAATGAGTGTGGATGTTATGGTAGGTGGCCAATACTGTACATGTATCTGTTGAAGGACTCTAAACATGCGAAGTATGACAGACTGTTTCAGCATCTCAGCAATGTTTCTTGATGAAATGCAGGAGGACCGAAAAACATTGCCAATCTTTCCATACAGAGAGCGACTACTTGATGCAATAACACAACATCAGGTAAGGATAGGGACCCAAGGCTGCAGCATTATATTAGTTCTGGCAAAGTCCTTTGTTCTATCAGTCATATCTCTGGTGGGAATCATTTTTTGTCTCTCTGCACACCATGGTTTTCAGGTACTTGTGATAGAGGGAGAGACTGGTTCTGGAAAGACAACTCAGATCCCCCAGTACCTTCATGAGGCAGGATACAGCAAAGTCGGGAAGGTCAGTGCCCCTGTGTTTGTTGTCTGGGTCAGAGAGGCAATAATATCCGAAGCCCTTATTTTCTCTTTTGCTTATAATTGTATCCACTTCTATAATGTGGGGGGGAATAAAAAATCTTAGTATCTATGGCAACTTTGCAGATTGGTTGCACCCAGCCTCGAAGAGTTGCAGCAATGAGTGTTGCAGCACGTGTCGCTCAAGAAATGGGTGTTAAGCTTGGTCATGAGGTAGTTTCCTTTTTCTGTTGTGCTGATGGTAACTTCATGCTTGTTAAGTTTTATCTTAGCCTGGCTATATGTGTGTGTTTGTGTGAGCCTGGAGGAAGCCACAAGAGTTTTGCAGTAATTGAGCATTAAAAGTATGTAGAGTTTTTGCAGGTTGGTTATTCGATTCGGTTTGAGGACTGCACTTCAGACACCACAATCATCAAGTACATGACAGATGGCATGCTGCTTCGGGAGTTCCTGAGTGAGCCAGATCTCGCCAGTTACAGGTCCCCAAAGCCCTAAACTGTAAACTATAAAGCTGGACATCATGTCTTCACTCACAAATTGTTTTGCATATGCATCTACAAAACCAAGTAAAGCTGCTGTGCTGAAACCCATTCGTTGGTCATTGCCTTTGTCTTTTATGCTCTTATTTGAGCTAGTCACCAGCATGACAGCTGAGCTTGTGACAGAAACTCAGTACATTGGTAATGGTCTGTATGGCAGTGTAATGATGGTGGATGAAGCACATGAGCGCACACTCTCAACCGACATCCTTTTTGGATTAGTCAAGGTAAGACCGGCATCCAGTACAGACTCTTGAAGAATTAGCCATTGACAAACCCATTTGTCCACAGCTGTAGACATCAGTTCTCCGCTGTGAATGTGTGTGATGTGAATTTCCACCCATAAGCTTTTGCATCTGGAACTGGTTTATACTTTAAGGGACTCTCATTTTTTTCTTCTTGCAATCTTCACTCAGTCAGGTGTACTAAGATTGAAACTTTACACTAATGTTCTGGATTGTATCTCCAATGCTGTTCTCCCTCCTCATTTCCTGTTTGGTTTTTCTTCTTTTTGATTGGGGTTTAGGGTAGGTTGTGCCAAATGGAGAGTGGGTGGAGTTTTTTGAACTTTTGTTTTTGTGGTTGTGAAGGATATCACACGGTTCAGGCCAGAGATCAAGCTGCTTATATCAAGTGCAACACTTGATGCAGGCAAGTTTTCTGACTACTTTGACGGTGCCCCAATCTTCCGCATCCCTGGGCGACGCTTCCCAGTGGATATCTTGTACACAAAAGCACCTGAAGCTGACTACTTGGAAGCGGCCATGGTGACAGTGTTGCAAATCCATGTGACTCAACCTCCAGGTGACATTTTAGTCTTCTTCACAGGTCAAGAGGAGATTGAAGCAGCAGAGGAGATCTTGAAACACAGGACTCGAGGATTGGGTAGCAAAATTGCCGAGATGATCATTTGCCCAATCTATGCAAATCTTCCTTCTGATATGCAGGCCAAGATTTTTGAAGAAACACCTGAGGGAGCCCGCAAAGTTGTTCTGGCCACTAACATTGCAGAGACATCTCTCACCATTGACGGTATCAAGTATGTTATTGACCCTGGGTTCTGTAAACAGAAAAGCTACAGTCCACGTACTGGTATGGAGTCTTTGATCATCACCCCTGTGTCCAAGGCTGCAGCACAGCAGCGTGCAGGTCGTGCCGGGCGTACATCAGCAGGAAAATGCTTCCGCCTCTACACAGCATGGTCATTCCAGAATGAGATGGATGACAACACAGTACCAGAAATCCAACGAACAAATCTCGGTAATGTGGTGCTCATGTTGAAGAGCTTGGGAATCAATGATTTGATCAACTTTGACTTCATGGATCCACCACCCGCTGAAACACTCCTGCGTGCTCTAGAGCAGTTATACGCATTGGGAGCTCTCAATGATCGTGGGGAGCTGACTAAGTTGGGGAGACGCATGGCTGAATTTCCCTTGGACCCCATGCTGTCCAAGATGCTGGTTGCATCTGACAAGTACCTGTGCTCTGAGGAAATTGTGACCATCTGTGCAATGCTCTCAGTTGGAAACTCCATCTTCTATCGCCCCAAAGATAAGCAGGTCCATGCTGATAATGCTCGCATGAATTTTCACGCTGGGAATGTGGGTGATCATTTGGCCCTTTTGAAGGTATGACTGATTTGCAATCAACAGTTGGAATTTATTTTTTCCCCTTGCTGTTTGTCATGTTCTCTTTGGATCTTTGACCAAGGCCTAAACCCTAAAGCCTAAACCCTCATTTCAAGTATGCATCAACCATTCCTCAAGTGGGAGCCTACCCAACATATCTTCACATCTCATTTTTGTTTTGTTTCTGGTGCCATTTCCGTCCAGGTGTATGATCAGTGGAAAGAGACCAACTTCTCAACACAGTGGTGTTACGAGAACTACATTCAGGTATGGGCACTGCAGAGTAATTATGTAAGCTTGTCACAGATTGGACTGTCCTTGCTTTACCCTTCTTTCCTCCCGTAAGCCTGTTGAGCATTCCTTGGACATATGTAACATTCCTTCTTCTTCTTTCTTCCTTGCTTTGGTTTCTTTGCTTGTCTACAGTGCTTCTGTCAACCATGCTGCTATTCTCTTTCTATTTGCAGCCTACCAGTGAATGTTGAGTACCCCTTGTAGATGCAGTCCAGTAGGTAGTTGGAATTGGCAGGATTGAGAAAGAACCCACTTTTATCTGTCAACTGGAATGCACAGTTTGAAATAAATCTCTCAGAGGAACACCATCTTGCTGAATGTAGGTCAGAAGCATGAAGCGAGCTCGGGACATTCGGGACCAATTGGAGGGATTGTTGGAGCGTGTGGAGATTGAGCCTACTTCAAATCCTAGTGACCTAGAAGGCATCAAAAAGGCCATAACTTCGGGTAATTTTTAAATTTCTTTTCAAGTCTTTTTCCTTTTTTTTTGTGGTGCTAATAGGCAATTTAGCAGAGATTTGAGAGTCATCAACACCTCAGTTTCAATCCCACCAAAGCTTTATTATTGTGTAAGAACAAGCATGTAACTATCAAGGGTTCAATTCCTTCCTTTCATTTTGGGTGCTGCTTTTTTTTTTCCTTAGTGCTCAAAAGAGGGCTAAAACACAAGTTTGCTGAATTGGCAGGTTATTTTTATCACACAGCCAAGCTGCAGAAGAATGGATCTTACCGCACAATTAAAAATCCACAGACTGTCAGCATTCATCCAAGTTCAGGGTTGTCCCAGGTTGGTCTCCTTTTGCACTGAGAATCAGTGGTTCATTCCATATCCTTTCCAACAAAGACTTCCATGCCTTTGATCACTACCTATGTGCAATATTTTCTTTTTATGTATTTATGGTTGTAGAGTTCAGTGTTTCTGCCACCACTCAAATCCTAGTTGGTACTGCTGGTTTTTCATAGGGTTGATGGCTTAGGGTCAATGATATAACTGCTATTGTGTTTTCTCTTGTGGAAGTAGTTCTCTGTGTGTCTCACCACACTCAGTGATGTTCATCTTAAGTTCTGCTGCCAAACATGGGGTATATTGTTGTGACCTGTGGTGGCGCAGGTGTTGCCGAGATGGGTAGTGTATCATGAGCTTGTACTCACAACCAAAGAATACATGCGGCAGGTATGTACAAAATCAACCAATCCTGAAGTGGTAAAATGCTTGATTTGAACAAGTTATATCTTGGTAGCCATGAACGTGACAGATGTGGGTGCCCACTTTTGCTGCAGCTCATTCTTGAGTGAACAAGCCCTCACACACACAACTCATTTAGTAGACAAAAACCATAATTTGTATGAGGTTTGCTTCCTACATCATACGTGCCTTTGATGCATGTCTTTGAATTATTTGTGCTGCTTTCTTTTGTACAATGCAGGTGATTGAGATAAAGCCGGATTGGTTAGTTGAGATTGCACCTCACTATTACAAGCTGAAGGATGTTGAAGACGGTAATAGTTCTTTCCAATTCTTTTCAACTTCTTCAAACCCAGTAGCAATGGTTTGTGGGCATGTTTTTCTTTGGTCCAGATCAAAGCAATTTTCTGCTGTATTTTTGCTGTACTTTCTGGATGCACACTAAGTCTGGGATATGGTTTTTGTATGGTTTCTGTGATAATCACTACCGACAGTACGATTGGTGTCAGTTTAGCTTCAAGACATGCTAGTAGAGTTGATTTCATATAGAGGTTGAAATGTACATTCTGGGCAAAAATGGTACTTCTGGCAAGGTGAGCTATTGTCTGAAGGTGAATGCTTAGTCAACAAGGAATGGATTATTTTCCAAATCCATTACAAGGTGTAAAATAAACATGCTTATGCAAGATCAAAGCACTAGGTGCACATTTCAGAGCTTAGGCAAAAGTCTTAATGTGTGAAAAGAATTTGCTGTGCGTATGCCAATAAGTCTGACTCCTTTGGACTGGTGCTGCTGCAGCTGGGGCACACAAGATGCCAAAGGGAAAAGGCAAAGCAACTCTTGACTAGTACTCAGCCAATGGAGAGAAGGCAAAGTGACACTAAACTTATGTTTTCCATTATGGATACTTCAGCAATTTAAGACCCCTCAAATGTCATGAAGATCTGAATGCAGGAAAAGCCTACATTGCAGAAAAGAATTTGTTGTGTGGACATTCCAGTGTCTGTTTCAGACTTGTTATTGTCCCACCAGATTTATCACACACAGAGTTTGTACATACTTTAGACACTTGTGTTGGTCCAATTAGGTCCTGTGAACAGCACTGCCATTTTTGACACATCTAGCTAGCTTTCTTTAGGGCCACTGTAAACATTCAGCATTTCCAAAGACATGGAAATCATCCATTGGTCATTAATTATGTCACCTCCAATTTCTTTAGGATCTTGATTTGTTAAGACTCTGCAATCAATTCCACATCAGATTCTGGACAACAGTGTTGCATGTAATAGGAACACCAGTTTGGGATAAATTTTCCACACTGGCTGGGCTCCACCCAATTGATGAATGTCAGCCAATTCTGAAATAGTTCCATATACTTTATGTATCCCAAATGTTTACATTTTGTTTGGATGGATCATGGTGCAGGAAGTTCTCTGGAGTCAAGAACATTTGAAGACATGCAAATGACTTGCATTGTCCATTTATGTGTAGTTTCCCATTTTCATGCAGCACAAAAGAAAGATGGCAAATGCAAACAAAACTTGGAATTAAATAGTTGGCCTGCAGACATGAGAAGGCGCACTCAGGCTCAAAGGGTATCATTCCATCTCTGTACATTTGTATACGGTATATGATTTCATTACAGCATATTGACTGGCTTGTGTGAAGAGTACAATCAATCTACACATTCAAGCAGCAGCATGCAGATTGTGTGAAATAATAACCCTAAACCCTAGCCACTAAAAACTGGATACTCAAGATTGTAAAATGATCCAAATTCATAGGTTCCATTGTAAATCATCAAGATGAAAATGGGCAGTACATGAGTTCAGTCAAACATCTCAACCTTGTCTGTCTCCTTCACTGCCCTCCCAAAAATGATAGACACAGTAGACAACCCACTCACAGTTGTTGACACTCTCAGTAGCTGTCTGCAGATGCTCACCAATTTTTTTGCAGGATTTCTTTCAAATGGAAGTATATGTGATTTAAAGAGGGTGTACTTGTGGCAGGTCTGGATCTTGGCTCAGCTTGTGGAGATTTTCAGCAATGATGGTGCCTTGAGTCAGAAAGCGGAAGGTCTCTTGGTACAGAGTGTTCCAATACCGGTTGGTTGTGCATTGGCTCACCTGCACATGCACAGCATATCAAATCACCAGCTGCAGGCTGAATCAATTGTGAAACAGGATGCACAAATTCAGTTACATGGAATATCTCTGCAAGATCCACAATCAGAAGAAAGCTACTCTGAGTAGCCCAATTTGCAGGGAGAATGCATTGAGGATTGCTGTTGTGATGGGATTTGCAAGTAGCAGCTACATGGTCCTTATTGGTAAATGGGCACATACAACCCATATCAAGCTTTTTTATGTAAAATAGTTTGTGAGTGAATCCGATCTTCATACCATGATTTGTATGGGAATTGCTTTGTGATTCAAAACCAACAAGGATCAGCTTACCTCTGTTGGGTTTACCATGGGATGTGGCACTTTTTCTGCTGTAGTGTATGTTGAAGAGAGATGTGGAGGACCTTCATTGCCTGCCAAAAACAATAAAAGAAATTCAGTAGAAAGTACATGTGAAATGAAAAACATGACGGGGCATTTGAGCATGTTTCAGATTTATGCTAGGAAAAAAAAACAATACTAAATTGCATTTTTTGGAATTAGAGAGCTGAACTAGGAAAGTTTGCATCTGGATTGCACCTGCAATGGAGCTGAGATCTGCAAAGAACTTTTGGCCAATGGTCACGTCAGCCACATCATCAATTTCTGTGAACACTGCAAGCGTGGGTATCTTTTTTGCCAGCACATCTATGAGGTTTTTGCTGCAGACAAAACGGCTGAATACATCAACAGCTACAAAGCAGCTCAGGGGAAATGGCATCTCCGGGTACCACCAACACTCCTGTGCACCAAATTGCCCTGCTAGTTGGCAAAACTCCCGGATCTTCTGATCTTTAACCTGCACAAAATGCATTGGAAGATGCAAAAACAGAAAATAAATGAATGCTGACAAAATTTGAAGCAAAAATTTGACAGAGAAGGAAAACAACATCCATGCAATCAATCATTGTGTTATTTTTTTAACAAACTACAATCTCAAAATAAGAATCTGATCATTTCTGTTGAAATAAAGCTTTGATGATTTAGATCACAAAAAAATTCTTAAAAGACTGAAAACACAGGCTCAAAAATTGCACAAGTTTTAAAAATCAGAGAAGTGGGTAAAAACCCAATACTTGGTTTGCAATGGAAAACTCAAGTTCCTAATTCTCAAATGGGTTGGTTTTCCAGGGAGAAAATTATGACACATTTTTCAAGTTCCTGATTCTCAAAGGGTTGGATTTACAGAGAGAAAATTATAACAGATTTTTTAAAGGTGCAGGCAAAGAACCTTGAGGAGAGGTGAGAATATGGCAGTCTTGGCAATCTTATCAGGATGTAGGGCTGCCAATGCTAAAGACACAGCCCCACCCATCGACAGCCCGACAGTGAAAACTGGGCCTGGAAGCGCATGCACTTCCTCCAATCTTGCTTCAGCCTCATGCAAATAGTCAAGGTGTTGTGACTCAAACCATCTGCAGGAAAATAATCATAATAATAAATTTTTAATATGCAAGTGTTCAAAACCCCGATCTAAACCTCCTACCCAAATCACAGCAAGGAATTATCTTATTGAAGTTTTAGAGACACGCATGAATGAGAACCATTTTGGAACGTGACCCATGAGAGCAATTTTTTTACTCAAACCATTCTACAATTTTCACTTGAACATTCTGAGAGGCAATAATACGTGTAGAAAGCTTTTGTGAAATTGTCGTCGTTGATGGCTTGGTCTAGCTCAGGATAATCAAGAGAAACTCTTTCTCTTGTAATGTTAATCTGCAATGACAACAACATCATTCCCCCATCCCCGTCCCACCCAAAAAAACAACAGGAAAACATCAGCAAAGAAGCAATCCACAGAGGTTCTTTTTCACCTCTCTGCAGAATTCTTCAATGATCAAGAGATTTTTCTCATGATCAAGCTTTTCAAGCATACCATGACCACAATGGACTTCAGCGGCTAAAATGGGTGTTGGGAAGAAGAACAAGAGCGGTGTGCACAGCACCTGCTCAGTTGTCAATTGAACAACACTCTTGAAGTTATTGATTATTGCAGAGAATTGAGGATCCGCCATAAGCTTTTCTTGAACCGTTTCCTTCAAGCTGGGTTTCATATGTACCTGCAGGCAAGAATTCGATTAAATTTAATTTAATTTAAAATATATGTAGTAGTGCAGAAGCAGCTTTTGGAGGATGATCATGATGATGGTCATCAAGTTGCAAACTAACTACAAAAAAATATCCACTACTCTCGGAACTCTACTTTTTTCCATGTGAATTCAAAAGCTCTGTGCAACAAGATCAAGAGGTTTAGGCAGTTTTGAGAGTGGAGTCTTCCTTGCAATCTTTTTATGTGCGGGTTTTTTAAGTGTATGTGCATTGTAGGTATATACATACCAAGGGCCAGTACTTGGCAGGTTTGTTGAAGTAATGACCACATAGTGCAGGCTGGTAGACATTGAAGCCATTCTCAAATAAGTACTGTGCAAGGAGTGCCATTTGGCCTGTTGTGGCAGAGAATCCATGGAACATCAGCACGGTGCCATACACGTACTCTCCTTGTTTGTGAAGCAAATAGTATGGTGTTGCATCTTCCCGTTGATCCGGATGACCTTGAATTGTTGCAATGAATTTATCCATTGCCTCAGTTGCCTACCAAAACAAAAAACAAAAGAATTCCAGGAACACTTGATGAGAGGAGAGGAAACAAATAGTTGAAGAATCAACCCTCTTCCCCATTCCAAAGGATTCAGCAAGTTGAGCTTTGTGTCTCTGCACTCAGTTTTTGAGAGAACCACAGTTGTACAAAACCCCAGAAACTGTGAGTGGCAGAAACTGAAACCCCAGAATATTTTTTCTTTGCAAGCAAACAGATAGCATTGATTTCTTGGCCAAGAAAAGAATGGAGCTTGCAGTGAACACAGTATATTGGCAGCTATGTTCTCAGACAAGCTGGAAGTATTTTCTCACTTCCAAACTTCCACCCTCCCGCCCACTCCCCCACCCCACAGATTCTTTAGTTCCTTCCATAAACCACAAAGGCAAAAATCTACACTTCCAAAACTAAGTGAAACAAGTTGCCCAGACAGAGACCTCCATAGAAATCTGTGAGTAGCAAAGAAAAGAAAAGAAAAGAAAAAGACAAGATAAGGTATGATCTGAACATACCATGTTAAGCTGATCCTCAGTCAGAACAACCTTCTTCAGCTTCAGGGGAGTTTTGGCATCTGCTGCTGTGAATCCTGCCATTGTTTAACTACTACCCAAATGAACTAATCTCTGTGTGTGTGTGTGTGTGTGTGTGTGCAACTCTCTCTGTCTCTCTGTTTCTCTGTCTCTCTCTCTAAGCTGCAGCTGAAAATTATAGTGAGAGCTCAAAAGATGCAAACTTTGTAACTCTCACCAGCAAGAGTTGAGCTACAAAATGAGCTTCTCTCTCTCTCTCTCTCTCTCTGTGTGTGTGTGTGCTGCAGCTGAAAATTACAGTGAGAGCTCAAAAGATGCAAACTTTGTAACTCTCACCAGCAAGAGTTGAGCTACAAACTGAGCTTCTCTCTCTCTCTCTTTCTCTCTCTGAGCTGCAGCTGAAAATTACAGTGAGAGCTCAAAAGATGCAACCTTTATAACTCTCACCAGCAAGAGTTGAGCTACAAAATGAGCTTCTCTCTCTCTCTCTCTCTCTCTCTCTCTCTCGCTCTCTGTGTTTTTCAGCTGCAGCTAAAAATCACAAACAGAGCTCAAAAGATGCAGACTTGACAATGCTAAAAAAAAGCAACAGTTGTGGTACAAACATGAGGCTCTAGTGGCCAAAAAAGGAGGAGACTTTGCAAAATCTGGGAGCTATGCAGATGTGATCACAACAATTAGGCACCTGTCTGAAGAGAAAGAAAAGCAGACACAAGAGAAGACTTGCAAACAGACAAGGTCAGGAGTCCAAAGGTACATATATTAATAACAAAAACATGCATTTATTTTTTCACTTGGGCTCAAAACATACTTACTAACTAGGTACCTACCTACCTACCTACCTACCTACTTACCTACCTACTTACCTACCTACTCCTTTGCCTTCACTGCAACCTCTTGCAATTGACTCCAATTCTTGGAAGGTCTAGTGCAGACCAGCACCAGTGAATGAATGAATGAATGGTTTGCATGTGTGGGGATCAATGTCCACAAAAGGCCTTATGACCAAACACTTGGTGCTCTTGAGAAATTGTGTTCAGCTGTTTTAGGGTTTCCGAATGGGACATCATTTTGATGTGTGATTATGGGTATGACAAAAAGTCAATATTGAAAAATAACATCCATTTTTTTTATCTAAATGGGTTTGGTGAACAACACATTTTCAAGCATTTAGCTGAAAACAAATAACATGGGAAATATTTTCGTCATGTTTTGAGTGTTTGGTTTTAGGTGTGTTTTGAGATGGTTTAAGAAAAAATGCAAGCGATATTTTCAAATTTGATGTTTGGTCTTAAGCGTGGGTTGGATTCCTTTTCACAAAACAAACATCAACTAATCTACAAAGGGTGTTTGGTTATGGAGGCTTGTTTGCCATATTAAAAGGCATGCAACTACTCACAAATAAACCTTAAAACCCTAACAAGGATACAATGCACCAAAATCATCAAAGGACATCAAAATTATGAATCCTCCATAAAAGCTCATTTATTAATCCTCCAACTGAAGGACCCTTGCAAATTCCTACTAAGCACTTCACATTCCTTCCAAAAGAGTCAACACAAGATCAAGTTTAAACATGGGCTAAAATCAAATGAGTAATTCATTTTTCTTCCAATTCTTTTTCAAATATGTCCTTTGTATGAACTAAAGTAAAAGAATAATTTCAACTCTAGTTAAAATTCTTAGCTCCTAATGTTATATTGTTAAGAAATATAAGAACAAATAATAATTCAAATTTGCTAGTAAAAGTAGATCATGTAAAAAAAGACAAGTCAAGTTTAAAATTCTATTTGTAAAAAATAGGTTTCAAGGAAAAAGTGAGCATGTAAAAAAATTAAAGCAAAGTTCAAAAGTAGATTTATAAATACCATATCTCAAAGTGAAAGTAGAGCATGTAAAAGAAGGATCACCGTCAGTGTGATAAAGATAGAAATCGTAAATTAGATTTACAACTAGAGGTTCAAAAAATACTTGAACTATTGTTGGATTGAACAATTTATAATCTGAAATGTTGAATCAAGGAGATTCAAAAAAATAAAGAATAAACTAGTTATATCAATCACTCATATGAATTTCTTCCCATAACCTACACATCAACAAAAGATGTCAATTTAGTGAGGGAAGACTCTATAATTTTTTTGTACTTTCATCAACTTTATTATAACACTATTTGAACATGCATTAACAATGTTTCCAATGTTATTGCACTTTTTAGATTCTTGGGTTGTATCTAAGAAAAAGAAAAGCATAACATTAGTTGGGCCAAAACAAACACCACCTAAGTTTTTTAAGATTGGGACCAAGAATAACTGAACAATCAAGAACCTAACAATGGTTTGAAGGTGACAAAATAGCATGTTGGATCTACAAGCAAGAGATAAGGAAGATTTACCCCTATTCCTAAATCAAAGATCAAAAGATCAACACCATAGTAGAATCAAATCCTTATAGTAAGTAGGAGAAGCATGTGAACAAATGAAGCATTAGAAATAGCAATGGATGTTGTTGAAAGAAATATAGACTACAACAAACATCAATTACCAAGGAAGTGAAAACAATCACACAACAAATAAGAAAGTTGATCATAATCAAGATTGGGGGGAAGAATGTACTATTGTAAAACTTTTGTATATAGTTGGAACAATTCAACAAATAGCAATTGAAGATCTTCCTACCAACATCTCAAAAAATGACCAACATTATGTACATATATCTTAAAGCCCTACAATGATTGAAGAGCAACTAAAAGAAATCAATGTTGTAAATTTAGATTAGGATAATATTAAAATGTTGTAGGAAACTCAATTATCTCCTCCAAATTTAACTTAAGAATCCATGTGTTTGCACAACTTGCTTTTGTTGCCTCATTTACTTGCAAAACTAACAAAAGAAAAAAACCTTTGTTGATTACTCTTAAAACACATTGTGACATTTGCTGAATACCTAAATATCCTAAGGAGAAAAGCTATGGACAATGTAGTTGTCAAAGAAATTTAAAAAGGAAAGTGAAAAGAAAAGGAAGACAAATGATTGTAAAAATAAATAAATTTAGGGATTATAACAAATTAAACAAGTTGAAGAGGGGAATAAACACAATAAATTGTACACAAAAACTACCTTGTCAAAATCAGGAGAAAATAGATGTTAAATTACAATAAAACCTATCAAAAAATTATTGTACACATGTTGAATGTTTTTTGAATGATCAAAGATAGCATAATTATTTGTTGTTGTGCATTAATCTTCAACTTTCAAATCATATTAATTAGTTTTTTCTCTACTTGTTTGAAATGTAAGTAGTTTCAAAGTCTATTTTTGTTGTGAAAAACTTACTTTATTTCTTGTAAAATATGTGGTAAATAAATTTTCTACATTTTATAAAAATCATACCTCAAGAATATAATGATATTTATATCCCCAAAAGTAAAAGAGGAAATGCATTCAAAAAGTAAACCAAAAGTATTCCCATTTACAAAATTACAAGCTAATAAATGGGGATACTTTTGGAATTTAAAAAAAAAAATTGCTCATAGTTTTTTGGAAGTAAATTCTTGTAGTATAATAGAGGTGCAAGAAGCTTTTCAATTATATTTCCATTCATTTTTATGCTACTTATTTGGGTTTATATGCATCAATATATGGTAAAGCTAAAGACATTCATTTTTTCTGTTTGTTTTACCATGGTTTTACCCAGAGATGTTGAAAAACATGTTAAAGCACAATTTGTTATAACTTGAACTCCAATAGTTGTAGTGGGTGATAGATTTCACCAACACTTTTTGATAAGCTTGTGATTTGATCTATGCAAGTATAAGCGATGTGAATCTCAAATGCAAAACATGGTCATAATAAGAGGTTAGACAACATGCACATGTTAGACAACAAACACAAGACCATGGCAAGCAAGAGGAATATAAGACCACAATGACTAGGAAAAACACAAGACCATGGCAATAAATAAAAAACACAAGACCATGACAATTAATAAGAACACAAGATCACAATAACAAGGAAGAACACCAAGACCATGATGATTAGAAGGAAAACAAGAGCACACTAATCAACAAGAACACCAAGAGTATGGTGATAAAAAGAAACATAAAAAAAGAATATCAAGAGCGTGATAATAAAGAGAAACACAAGATCATGGTAACCATGAAAAACTAAGACCATATGACCAAGCCCATGGCAACTAGGGGGAACACCAAGACCATCACAATTAAGAGGACCATATAAAACATAGCACTTAGAAGGAACCAAGACCATGATGACCAAGAGGAACACCGAGAACACTATGATTAGAAGGAACATAATAGCACGGCAATCATGAAGAAAACAAGAAAATAGCAATTAGAAAGAACACAACAATCAAGAGGAGCACCTCACACCCAAAGATTCTAAAAATTGCACAAATATTTGGTGAACGAGATGATCTCACACTCATTACCATTGGTTGTCAAGTCTTAAACTAGATTAGATTTCAGCTGTATGTTTAAAAGTGAATGGTTATTTTTAAAAATTGGTTGTTGTTTTTTTCATCCATCCCAATGATGAAAGTAAGTGAAGTCTAATAGTTAACATATGACTATTTGGTTTTAGGTGATAAAATAAACTTTCATGGTTTATCATGTGTATGAAGGGTTTTTTTCTCATTTTTTGTCCACCTAAACTTTAAAGGGGCACATCTTTCTCATTTTTAACCCATTTTGAGTGATTTAGAGGGTTTTGGGTGTGCTTTCTAGTCCTTTACACTTTATTTTTAGATCTCATAAAGAAAGAAGGTGGATTGAGTGGGAGGTGATTAATACATTGGGTGTTCAATCATTAGCCATTCTACCTTAACCAATACAGAGGGTAGGTATTTGATTTTTGTAATACTTGTTAATTTTGGGTCTTTAAAAAATTCACAATCAAAGAACTACTTGTCAAAGTATTTTTAAAAATTCAGATTCAAAGACCTACTAATTCTGAGTATTTCAAAAACTGCAAAAAATCATTGAGTTTCACAAATTTTCACTAAAAACTTATTTAAATCAAAACTAAAAGCAATAGGAAATTTGGGTGTGCTCTTGGTATTGTTGGAAAGCCCTCATTGAGTATGATTTAATGAAGGTGATTTGGAAATTTTTAGACCTAATGTGGATGAGATATTGAATTTTGAATAATTTTTTTTGGCATTGGAAATTCAATTAAATTGTAAAGAATGTTTTTCCAAGGAAAAATTAGTTGGGTAACCAATTCAAACTTGGGCCAATGGCACATGCTACATTAATATATATATAATTGGGAGGAAATTGCAATTCATATGTGCAAAATTCAAAATGTGCACTCATCCAAAGTGCATACAATGGAAAAAACAACATTAAAAAAATGGCTGAGAATTTATTGAAATTATACTTTTGTAAATTTTTGGTATTACTATATAAGAAGAAGGAAAAGAAAAGAAAGGAGGGAAAAAAAGACCTAGTGGCAAGACGTGCACTTTGATGCTTTGTTCTACCCTTTACTTTTGCAATGAAGAAAAAATGGAATAAAAAAGGAGGAAAAAAAAAACAAAAAAAAGGAGAAAGATGAAAGGAAATATAAGAAACCAATAAAAGAAGGAGAAAAAAAGGGAAAATAATGGCAATTTATGATCTTAATCTCTTTTTCCTTTGTCTTCTTTTGTGTACTTTGGTAGTTTTCAAAGAAAAAAGAAGAAATATTTAAATAAACAAAAAACAAAGGCATGTACTTCATGCTATGGATTCTTTGTAACTTTGCAAGTTTCAAAGGGAAACAAAAGGTCATAAAGAAAGAAAAAAAGAAAGAAAAAAAAATACGAAAAAAGGGAAAGGAACAAAATCATATTTGATACTCATCATATCTTTTCTTTTATATTTTTGGTAATTCATATGAAAATAAGAAGAAGGCCCCCAAAAAAAAAAAACCTCAAAACATGCACTTTGATGGCTCTTGATCTACTACCCTTGCTCCATTTGTCATCAAGAAAAAAAAATTAAAAAAAATGTAATGGGTGTTTTTCATTCTATTTTTATTTATTTATTTATTTACTATTACCTAGTTCCCAAAAAAAAAAAAGACGGAAAAAAGAAAAGAAGAAAAGAAGACAATGTGTACTTAATATTCTACATAACCATCTACATAACCCTTGTCCAAGGAAGAAGGGAAAAAATTGGCAAAAGAAAATTAAAAAATACACATATGTAACTAATTCTCTTCATCTCTTTTTGCAGTATATTTCTTTGTATTATTTCCCAGTTGTTAAAGCAAAAAAAAAAACCCTAAAAAAATGAGACTTTGGGCGTGTATCGGTAATGCTCTTATCTGTAAACCCTTTCTGCATGTGCAAAGGAAACACAGAGAGAGAGAGAGAGACACACACACACACACACACACACACAATGGCAGCCACTGGGTACCCCATTGGGCAGCCCTGAGTGGCGCATGCCAAGCAGGCACTGGCTATGAGTGGCGCATGCTCATGTGCACATGCCCAGCCCAGTTCCAGCCATATCAACAGTTTTTTCCAAGGCAAAGAGCAGCTATGCATAGGACGTATGTGAAATAACCAAATTCACAAGCACTTCATGCATGTCTTGAGTGTTTTGTGAAAGTTCTTACCAGGACACATACTTTCTTGGGGCCTTTGTTACTGCCATTCGACTGCTCGTGCTGCAGCTGGAGCACACGATGCTGAAGAAGGGGAAAAGACAAAACAACTGTCAATTAGAACTTTTAAGCAGTAGGGAAAACACAAGGTCCAAGTACTTTTCCATTACATATTCCATCAATTCCAAAGCCTTTTATTCATGACCGTGTCAATGCAGGGAACATTGCCTTTGCAGCAAGAGATGTCTAGTTTTGATTTTCTGCATATACCCCAGGCATGCAGAAAAGAACACACAGAGATTGCCAACTAAATCTGGAAGCAAACAATCGACCAACAGCATACAAATAGCATGTAATGTACATGAGACAGTGTGATAATTTCCACTCCCAGAGGTCCTCTCTCATCTTTATCAATCTGGAGCACTGTAAGCGCCTGAAATTTGGCTCAGTCAGTGGGATTGTGGGCATTCATCTACGCACTCAGGCAACAGAAGCAGATTGTGTGAAATATGTAATCAATAAGAATGGGAAGAAAAACAGTATCAAATCACAGAATTCTTGAAGCCTTGCATTGCTTGTATCTCATCTACACACATTGGGTACACAGGAGTACATTCCATATAGGTAATGCAAACCTTTGTCTGCACACTTGACAGTCTGCCCCCAAAAGGAATGTCACAGAAGAAATTCAAATCACAATTGTTGACTTCTTGCCCACTTCCTGTCTTGAATATGCTTTCTTGAGAGATTGAAAACCCTGTCAACTTTGTTCATAACTTCTCACCCATTTCTGGACTTTCTTCAAAATAAAAGTACATAGGTGCAGCTGCCCCCAGTCCCCTTGGGTGATGTCCCTTGGTCCTGACCTGGTGGTTGTTTTCCTTCACTTCCTGCAATGAGGATTTCCTTATTTGCTCCCAAAAAAAAACAAAAAAAAGTACATTGGTTTGATAAATCTATTGGGGGTGAACTTGTGGGAGGCCTGGATCTTGGCTCAACTTGTGGAGGTTCTCAGTGTAGACGATGCCTTGAGTCAGAAAGCGAAAGGTCTCCTGGTACAGAGTGGTCCAATACCGATTGGTCGTCCCTTGGCTCACCTGAAAAATGCATATTGTAGCAAATGGGTATTATGAGCAGCAGTTCATGTCTAGAGTTTGCAGGAGAATCATACCTTCATACCACCACCAATTTGCCAGTAGTGGTGATTGTTGTGCATTTCCAAAACCAAACAACTGAAGCTGATATGCAGCACATCAGACATTTGGTGTAAAATCAGAGATGGCTGAAACCAAGAAATTATGGAAACAGAAGAAATTATGACCAACAAGCAACTTTTACCTCTGTTGGGTCCACCATGGGATGTGGTACATTTTCTGATGTTGGGTATATTGAAGAGAGATGTGGAGGACCTCCCATTCCTGTAGAAACACCAACACAAAAAAACATTGAAGCCCAGTTTGCTTAAGACCATACAAACATGCTCCTGTAAACATGCTCATAACATACTTGACAATGTAAGGTAGCACTATCCCCTTTGCAACAAGCATAAGGGTGGTTTCAAACAAAAGAATGGGGCATTTTTAACATCCTAGTTTCAGCACATTCAGGAATTGGCCCCTGACTACAACAGAGTTGCATCTGAACTGCACCTGTGCAGGAGCGGAGACCCACGATGAACTTTTTGGCAGCAGTAACATCAGCAGAGTCATCAATTTCTGTCAGCACTACAAATGTCGGTATCTTTGCAAGCACATTTACATGATTGTTGTTGCTGCGGACAAAATGGCCAAATGCATCGACAGCTACAAAGCAACCCAGAGAAAAAGGCATGTCTGGATACCACCCAGACTCCTGTGCACCTAAGGGCCCTGCCAATATACAAAAAACCCGGTTCTGCTGATTTTCTACCTGCACCCATGCAATGAAGGATGAGAAACATGAAATGACAAATCTGTAATGTTATCCAGTGGGAATGAGAACTAAAGTCCCTAATAAAGACCTTTGGAGTGGTTTCCATGCAGAAACTACCATACTGTAAGCATAGGAAAGAACCTTGAGAAGAGGAGAGAAGACGGCAGTCTTGGCAATCTTATCAGGATGTGCAGCTGCCAGTGCTAAAGACACTGCCCCGCCCATTGACAGCCCTACAGTGAATATCGGTCCTGGAAGTGCATGTACTTCCTTCAATCGTGCCTCTGCCTCCCGTAAGTAGTCCAAGTCCTGTGATTCAAACCATCTGCAAAAGGGCAACAACACCATTCAAAACACATCTGACTATGTGTTCCTGCCCTTCACATAGAATGAGGATCAATTATGAATTCCATTCTGGCAGGTGAATGAACACTCTCTAGTGGCCATAAACAGAGTGTAACACAAATGGGGGCTACACAGATCTTCATGCAAAGATCTGAACATTTCCATTGGTTTGCAGACTTTTTGCATATTTACCACTTGTGGATAGCAAGCATCTAGTGCAGCTAGTGTGTGACTTGAATCAGCAATCATTTGCAACCTGATCATCATAAGCCCTGTCCCACTAGGCAAACATCAGCTTGATGCAGAGGAAAATACTTGTAGAATGTTTCTGTGTAGTCCTCATCACTGATAGCTTGGAATAATTCAGGATCACCAACGGTAAGTCTTTCTTCAACAATGTTCACCTGCACAATGTCTCCCAAGGCAATTGTCAGGCAAGGAAAAAAACACACACACACTGAGAGTGTCATGACCTTCAGTAAAGAAGGATCCTCAAGTAATCAAGCTTTTCTTTCATGTTGAGAAACATCACCATCTCAGTTGTCAGTTCCGTGATGGTCTTGAAGCTATCGATGATAGCAGATAATTCAGGGTCTGCTTTGAGCTTCTGTTGAATTGCCTCCTTCATCTTGGGTTTCAGATCTACCTGCACAAAATTCCAGAGGGGGATAGTTGAGCACACCTGGTAAATGTCCTCACTTTCAAGAACATCAAAAGCTCATTCCACCAGATGTAAAGAAACAAAAAACATTCAGTGGTGGCAGACAGATTGCACACTTCACATGTGGTTTCATCATGTTCACCATCTTACCTTGGGCCAATACTTGGCATTGTAGTAATGGCCACACAGTGCAGGCTGGTAGACATTGAAGCCATTCTCAAACAAGTACTGGGCGAGACGTGCCATTTGCCCTGTCGAGGCTGCAAATCCATGGAACATTAACACCGTGCCATAGACGTGCTCCCCTTCTTTGTGCAGCAAATAGTAAGGTAATGCACCTTCCCGCTTGTCAGGATGCTGTTGAATTGGTTCAATGAATTTATCCATTTCTGCCCTTGCCTGCAAAAGAAAGAAATCGCAGGCATGATGAATTCCACCACTGTGTTTGGGAAAAAACAATAATATTGCCAAAAAAAAGAAAAGTCCAAGATCTCACCAAAACCCGAGAACAATTTCTGTCTGGAGTCAGACATGAAAACCCTAGTCATGTTAGGGTTTGTCTGATAGTGTTTGTTTGAAACCCATTCAAGGAGAAAGGAAATTCAGTGGCATACCAAGCTGAGATGTTCCTTGGTGAGGACAACCTTCTCCAGCTTAAGAGGAGCAGCATGTGCAGCAGCTGCTGCACATCCTGCCATTGCCACTGCCATTACCACCTCCTCTTCAGAACTCCGATGTTTTTGTTGTTGTTGTTGTTGTTCCTGCCCAAATGACCTAACTCCTACCCGGTGCAGTTTTGAGCACCGAGAGGCAGACGATGATCCAAATTTGGCATATCTCTGCAGCGAGTGGGAGCTACAAAAGGACGAGAAGGAATAGGAGGAGGAGCTGGAAATTTTTTTTGCTCCTGCTCTTGAATTTACAGTTCTTATGTTGATGAGGAGATTACCACATGCAGACACCTCAAGAGGTCGAACATTCCAATGGGCGAAAGTTGTCATAACACACCAGAAAGCAGATGCATTCCCCAAGCTTTCCCCAAGGAGATCTGCAGTACCTTTTCTAATAGCCCTTTTTTTTCCAGTAAAGAAAACAGAGAAAAAACTTCTTTCTTCTGATGAGCTCTATTCTCTTTCAGATCTTGTTTTGCAGTTTCAATCAGACACAACAATAACTTCTTCTTCTTCTGAGCTCTGTCTCTTTAGATGTTGGGTTTTTTGGTTTTTTCTGCAAAGGAAAAATTGCAGGTAAGATCCACAAAACACAACTTGATGCAGCAACAAACAAACGGATGATGACAACCAGAATTTCTGAAACCCTAACCCTAAAAACAAAATTCCGGAATGAATTTCCTTCCTGTTTTTTTCTTTTGCGACGTGCTCCGAGCGGAAGATCAACCGAATTGTAAAGAAGAATTGTAAGTATCAACAAGGATTTCTTCACCCAAAAACGTTTTTCCAGCAATTTTGCAACGATTCTTTGGTTTCTTGTTTCAGAAAGAATGCTCTCTTCTGCCGACGTCACTATGCCCTCATGTACTGAAAACCCGTTGGAAGTACGTCGGTACGAAAATGCAACTGAAACTCCGCCGGTTCCCAGAGCGGGCGGGTATTAGAAAAGGGCAGGCTGGGGGCGCACGACCCACACCTTCAGGGTATCACTCCGGGTATCCATCTCGACCACCGTGCTGATCAAATATACCCGGTTACGCGCAAAATCAAGTACAGGTTATGACCTATAACCCGTGGTTATCAGACAAATAACATACCCTGCAATGATATATAACCCGCGGTTATCTTACGGCCGGTTCGTGTATACCACCCACGGTTATCAAACAATCAAATGCCTGGTCTCTCTCTGTGTAACCGAGGTTCTCAATTTTTTGAAGCAGTCAAATAACCGCCTTCAAACCCACCAGGCCTTTCACGAGACACAGCGGTTCCTTGAACTTGGTTGAAATACCCAGAACCAGCGGTTCTCTCAATCAGAACTTTTTTCCAATAACCAGGACTGATGGGTACCCGTGTTGGCCGGTTATTAGTGCTTTTTTGGAAAATGTTCTAGGGACCATCCAGGTTATCAAATATCCGGTCATCAAATAACCGGATAGGTCTTCAAATAACCGGTCAACACTGGAGGGTACTTTACGTGCAGGGGATACGTGCAGTACGCCAATTTTGCCCAAATATTTAATTATTTCATTAAAAAAAATCGACTGCCAGTTCCAGTTGCCAAAAACTGCCAGTTCCAGTTACTAAAAACCAAACTGGAACTGGGTCTGGCACCTTCTATCCATGAATGTCCCTTAGAAAAAGGCAAAGGGGTCTTAGGCCTACTACTTGAGAGTGGTAGAGAGGTCTTATTATAGGCGAAAGAACGATCCCTATGAAAAAAACAAGGTACCCTCCTCCAAATTGCACTAGGACTTTTTCCTTTTTTTTATCCCTGGTGCTTTTATGGTGTGGGATAAAATACTTTGGACCCTAAGGAGTAGGTCTAAGGACCCGTCCCTTCTATGCCTCATAGGTTTATGATAACCTAGACCCAACGGGTTGAGAGCGGCCCCTTATTATTTTGGGACCAACTCCCTCCCGCCCCCGCACCCTCGGGCCATACCCGTGGGTCTCCAAGTTTGACCCACCGTTTTTGTGCCCACTTTCGTCTGGAGAATTGGCCTTCATGTTTTACATGTGCACTGAAAACGTAGTTGAGCCCCCCCTTTTTGGTTTCATTGGCCTTTTTAAAGTTTCATTTTGATGGCGTCCTGAGTTTGACCCACTGTTTTTTTTCTTAAATGGTGGCTCGCCGGCGAGCCACCAAGTTTGACCCTGTGTTTTTTCTTTTTTTTTTTCTTGCACGGCACTTCCGTCCCCTATTCCAAACCTCCATTTTGATGGGTCTTCGAGTTTGAGCCACTATTTTTTTCCTACATCACACAGCCATCCCCTAAAACCATCATATCCAAGTTTCCTCCCCTATTCCAACCATTGTATCCGAGTTTCCTCCCCTATTCCAACCATTGTATCCGAGTTTCCTCCCCTATTCCAACCATCATATCCGAGTTTCATCCCTTATTCCAACCTTCATATCCGAGTTTCATCTCCTATTCCAACCATCATATATTGAGTTTCATCCCCTATTCCAACCATCATATCTTGAGTTTCATCCCCTATTCCAACCTTCATATCCAAATTTGACCCACTGTTATTTTCCTGCATCACACATCCATCCCCTATTCTGAACTTACTGCCCAGTTTTGGCCAAACTCAGGACAGGAATCCCCACCCCCTAATGTGCCTACTTTACAAAGGACTCTAATAAATGCCAAGTATTGTTGTTGGTGTGGTTTTGTGGTTACTTTGGTGTATATTTTGGTGTTTTCCGGGGTTTACACATTCTCATGTGTAGGCAAGAAACTTGTCACCTTCTTCATTTGAGTAAAGCCAAATTGGGTCAGTGGATCCTCTTTTGGCACGTCGTGTTCCTCAAGAAATTTTCCACTTACATGATGATGCCACTTTGAAAAACGTCCCTTGGCTGGCGGCGCTGGAATTGAATACTATTTGTTGTTCTCCTCTCCCAAATCAGACCCAGGAATTCAAATACAAATAAGTGTGTACAAGCTTTGTAGCTGAAATCCCAAGACTCAAAAATGCAATGGAATCGATCTATTTCTTTCTCTCCTCTCTCCCAAATCAGAGCCAGAAATTCAAATATCAAAAGTGTGCAAGCTTTTGAAGCTGAAATCCAAGACTCAAAAATTCAATGGAATCGATCTATTTCTTTCTCTCCTCTCTCCCAAATCAGAGCCAGAAATTCAAATATAAAAAGTGTGCAAGCTTTTGAAGCTGAAATCCAAGACTCAAAAATTCAATGGAAATGTGTTAAGAGAGGAAGAAGGTGATGGAAATCGCTATCACCTATATTCACAGACCGTCTGACCAAAATGAACTGCTGCTCTGAACTGCATGGTAATCTTGTGGAAAGTTAGTATGCAAAAGTTTTCAGGTCTGAGGTGAGTTGGAGGTGGATCATTTCAAGTAAAAAATTTCTTGGATTTTTTGAAATGATAAGTAACAAAATTAACCTGCAATGGAATTTGTCAATTTAAAACTGTTGTTTTGCTGATGGATGTGGGAAGAGACTCTAGTAGTCACTAAAGGGTGGGGGAGGGAACAAGCATCAGGTTATGTTTGCCACTGACAGGTTACTGACCTCCTTGTCTGACAAAACATTGGCATTATAGCACCATAAATAAGTTCAGAAATGATATATTTTTCGCTTGTTG
>Ga0116231_10004897_pt1 | contig 26819 bp, 20 predicted proteins | sample S1TSphgellanicum_2_FD_89695 | JGI IMG/M metagenome (GOLD analysis project Ga0116231, IMG submission 89695) | Host-associated microbial communities from peat moss isolated from Minnesota, USA - S1T2_Fd - Sphagnum magellanicum MG | ecosystem: Host-associated > Plants > Peat moss > Unclassified... | reverse complement strand
ATCGAAGAACCTGGATTGAGACCTGGTTTGGGAACTTCAAGCTGCAACCGTGGATCTGGACTTGTCGATGTCGCTGCTGCTGCTCCCTCCTCGTCTTCTTCTTCACCCCGCCTCATCATCACCGCCACCGGTTCTGCCATAGAAAATGCAGCACCCCGCCTCGTCATCACCGCCACCGGTTCTGCCACAGAAAATGCAGCAGAATTGTCGAGAAACCCTAATTAGGGTAAGTGCATTGTCACCAGTGAAGACGACTGGAAAGGCTTTAGGGTTTCTTGCTTTTGTTTGTTCACCGTCGTCGTCATCGTCGCTGCTGCTTCTTGCTGCAGTTGAGCTTGCGCCATCCCCGCACCCCCAACGCCTTCGCCGCAAGGTAACACTAGTTCTTCTGTCGCCTGGTTTTTCTTCTCTTTCTGGCCTCCAAATATAGTACAAAATCATGTTCATGTTCTTGTTCTCGTTTTTGTCTTTCAGAGTTGCTATTCAGAGTTGCAGTGTCTCGGGTTATGGTTGGAATGAACTTTCTTTTTCTTTTTGTTTTTTTTGTTTTTTTTTGGGGCTTCTTCTTGTCTCTCTTGCTTGTGCGGACACGCCACTTTGTTTTTTTGCTATTTCAAATATTATATCTTGCTGCCGAAGAGTCGGTCCTTACCCTTGTCTTTCTGGTCTGTTGCGATGGTTAAGGGGAATGTGAGTATGTACTTCTGACCTGTGACATTCGTCGGATTCTGTTTCATGGCAAAGTTACTCTTGCCATAAGGTATAAGGCATAGCTTGCCTTATGGTGAAGTTTTCATCTGCACTTGCTCTGGGTATGTGAGGAGAATGAATGGGATTTAGTTCACCCTAGTTGGTTTGCATCGCCCGCTAGGGTTACGATTTTGTGTATTAAGCAGCAGACATGTTTTGTTTACTTAGTGGTGCTGTCAATAGCTGCATTGTATTCAGCTTCAGATAGTTTTGCTGCTACAGCAAAATAATATGGTTTAATCTGTTGCTCATTTTGAACCTGAAGGGTTTGACTGGGTTGTAGGGAACTGTGGCAGTAATGGCGTATGATGCAGGAGGATATGGGGGGCGTGACTATGGAGGTGGTTACGATGACTCCTATGACGATCGGCCTGAATTCAGAGATGGGTTTAGAGATTTACAGCCCCCGGAACCAGGGTTTGACAGTGCAAATTATGTGCCTGATGTGGTGAAGACTTTTGTTGTCTATATGTACAGACACATTCGTGAGAAGAATGTGTATGAGATACATCAGATGTATGAAGGCAGTTTCCAGAAACTGAGTGAGAGATTGTTCAAACAAAGTAACTGGCCTGCTGTGGAGATGATTGCCCCATATGTGGACAATGACCATGTCTTCTGCCTGTTGTACAAGGAAATGTGGTTCCGTCATCTGTATGCGCGACTACAGCCCACAATTGAGCAACGATGTGATTCTTGGGACAATTATTGCAACCTTTTCCAGGTCATTCTGCATGGGAATGTGAATATGCAACTACCAAATCAGTGGTTGTGGGATATGGTGGATGAATTCATCTACCAGTTCCAGTCCTTCTGCCAGTATCGGGCAAAATTGAAGCAAAAGACAGACCACGAGCTGGCCTTTTTGAGGCAGATTGATGAGGTCTCTCACCCAAGTGCTGCATGCTCAAACAACTTCTTTTTCATTGTGTGCACTCTGTAATCAGCTACCTGATTAGAACACATTGTATCAGTAACCTGACTCCTATATTTGGCTCTTTTTTTCTGCAGGTCTGGAATGTTGTTGGAGTGCTGAACTACCTCCAAGCATTGATTGAGAAGTCGATGATCCTTCAGATCCTTGATGAGGAAAAGGATGGAAATCTCACTTTTACAGCCACTGATGGCTATGATTACCATGGTGGAACAAATGTGCTGAAAGTACTTGGTTACTTCAGCATTGTGGGTTTGCTCCGTGTGCACTGTTTGTTGGGAGATTATCAAAGTGGCCTTCATGCCCTTCTGCCCATTGATATTAATCAGCCTGGAGTTTTTAATACAGTCATTGGGTGCCAGATTACCACAATTTACTACTATGGTTTTGCCAATCTTATGTTACGAAGGTAATTTCCTTAGACAACACATTTACTACTCAATACTTTTTCTAAACAGTATGCTTATACTTGTCAATGGGTCTGGGGATGCAACAACCCTTCAGACTTACTATTGCTACTTCTGCCACAGAGGTGGCATTCCTTTGTTCTCACATGCTGTACTGGAGTGTAGGTATCTGGATGCAATCAAATCATTCAACCAAGTGCTTCTTTACATTTTCAAGACCAAGCAGTATCACCAGCGATCATCACAGTATGATCAAATTTTGAAGAAGAATGAGCAGATGTATGCTCTTCTTGCCATCTCCCTGTCACTCTGCCCTCATCCAAAACTAGTTGACGAGAATGTCAACAACCAGTTGCGGGAGAAGTATGCTGAGAAGATGCTGCGCATGCAACACAGTGATGAAGCAATGTTTGATGAACTATTTTCTTATGCATGCCCCAAGTTCATCACCCCAGCTCCACCCAACTATGATGAGCCCCTTGTCAACTTTAACCAGGTATGGGGTGCTTGTAAACCATGTGCTAAACCACAAGTTCTTTCATCATGTATTGCGTGTCTGCAGGCATTCCCTGTTACTTACTGAGATTCTCTTGGTTTTATTTTGGCCTTCCTAGCTTGCCCTATGTGGTGCAACTGACTCTGTCAAATTATTTCATAAGAGTTCTTTACCAGTCAGATTTTGTCATCCTTCTTTTGTTATAGTTCCAGGAAATCTCGTCATTGCTTTCTTTCCTGTAAATCATTCTGCTCTGAGTACAGGCATCACGTTGGAACTGTGCAGGATGCTTACAGGCTACAGTTGAAACTTTTCTTGTCAGAGGTGCGACAACAGCAGCTTCTCTCTAGCATTCGGAGTTTCTTAAAGCTTTATACCACCATCTCAATTGCCAAGCTGGCCTCATTCATGGATGTTGATGAACCTACTCTGCGGTATGCTTGACATTCCTCTGAGCTTCAAAAGGATTCTCCTCATGAGTATTACATCTATCACGTGATGTCACATCTACCTTCTATATGGTATTGTAGGTCTGAAGATGTCAGTGGGGATGTTGCTGTTGAAGTTCACAGAAATGGTTGTGACTGTTGCTAATTTTCACATTACTTCTTCCTTTCTGTTTTAAAAAAAAGAAAAGTTCTGCTCTCCTCTTTTTCCTGTTCAGTGACATGCTGTTGGATCTGAAAACTCTAAAACCTTATTCTCAGTTCACAGCTTACTTCTATTCAGGTTGACTTGAATTGTGAGTATGTGGAAGTTCTACTTTATAGCACAGTACCATGGGTCTGAGATTTGTGCTATTTTTTCCTTGCTTGGTAGTTGTATTTGTACAAAATGTTTGTTGAATTACTGACTTTTAATATTTATCCAATGTTCTTGTGTAGGGTTGCATTGCTCACATACAAGCATAAGACACATGTGATCAACAATGATGGCAGTGTTCTTTCTAATGCAGATGTGGACTTCTATGTAGATGATGTGAGTACTTTGTCCTTTCACTCACAAGCTGCTGAAAGGATTATTTGCAGTCTTGAATCTCATATCAACCTCTTCACCAGATACTTAACTGAAATGATTTCTGTGCAGGATATGGTCCATATTGCAGATACAAAAACTACCAAGCGCTTTGGGGATTACTTCATTCGTCACATCTCAAAGGCATGTGACTTTCTCCCTCCTGAGGTGTCTTTAGGGTACTTTGTGTAGGTTCGATATTGTAGGTTGATTCACTATCAATGGCCTGCTTTTGTATCCCCAAATGGGCTGAGGTTGGTCATTTGACTACTTGGTTGTCAATTCAGCTATGTACTGAAGAAGGTAAGGGAGTGAACTATTTTTTTGAGATGCATAACAACTTTATTCTATTCAGGTTGACTTAAATGGTAAGTGTGGAGAAATTCTCAGAACTTGTAAATACATGTTTGAGATTTGTAAGAAGCTAGAGGTGTTTGAGTCCATCTGAGAGAAAGCAGGTCTCTAGTGATAAATGCCATAACAGCGGTTGCCCCCAGGCATTAGTCCCCTCTGTGTTGTTGAGGATATTTACTGTTCCTTGCTTTGTATAGTTTTGCATTTGTGGTTTGGGTCACTTCTTGACGAGTTGCCCATTTCTGAGTTTATTCAGTGTGGTGGTGGCAGTTTGACGAAATTATCAATGATTTGGACCGGGTCCAGCTGGAGTGAGGGAATGGGTGCTTAGTCATTGTCATAGACAAGATCATGAACTGAATCTTTACCATGTGTTCAAAAGGTTCTTTCCAGATTGTGAATGTCAGCAATATGAATTTTTGTAGCTGCAGCTTTGCTTTTGTAGGAGGTTTCCAATGCAATCATTTCCAGCATCCCATTCTGTCTGCAATACAAATGCTTGAGATTCATGTTCCAGAAACATTTGTGTGTAAAATCTTGAATGGCAGCCTCCATCAGAGCTATGTTTTTCTTAGTACCATAGTATTTCTTTAATGTGTGAATCCAAGACTTACTGTCAGTTCAATGCCTTGGACAGTGAAGTCTGCAGATTGTTGCTAGTTTATACACTCCCCACTTTGACATCTGCTTTGTGCAAGAGGAGAAAATGCTTCTAATTATAGTTTTGTGTGTAGCTGTCACATGTAAACAGGTGTGAACAAGTTTGTTGTGTTCAGATGTGGAGACACTGAATTTCACCATTGATGGATGGCAGTCACTAATTGGTACTGAAAGCTATTGCCTGCTGGTGAAGTGTGTCAGTTTCTGAAAAACCATAACAGGCAACTACACTACTCAACCCTTTTCCATGGTTTAGGGTTGGATGTTTGTTGCACTAAACCTAATTTTCTGTATATTTTAATTCAGTGTGACCTCTGTTGAAGCCCAATTCTATGTGAACAGGGTTTTTACTTTTAGTTTGGTGTTTGTGGGTTTTGGTGGGATGCTGCCCATCTTTTTGTGTATAGTTTATATGTCTGACTTTGTTAGTTGTGATAATATTGGGTACCATTCTATAAGCATAGGACATTTACCTTGAACAGCCACAAAGATGGATGATTGGATTGCCTAATGACCTTTATTTATAGCTTTGTCCACAAACTTCATAGTTCTTTATTCAAATCTCCGAGTTTTATAAATTATTTCCAAACTATGTCCATCATCAACTCCCCAAAATTATATCTATATCCAAAGTCCATGGAAATCATCTGGAACTTTGATAATACATTAGGTGATTGTGTAGCATCCTTCTAGTTGCTACCACCACCATTGAGTCGAATCATTATGATTTTGCAGGTGTCATAAAACCTTCAAAGAATGAACCAACTGAAAATGGATAAGGCTTATAGACCAATTAAGAAATATAGGTGAGCAAATACTTATACACAAGAGATCCAGTTCTGCACAGATGCATCTCACTTCCACTGCAAGCAAGAATGGAGGAGTGAGCCAATGAATGGACCTGTGCAATGGAATTGTGTCCATCATCTCTATAAGAGTGGAGGAGTGAGCCAATGAACGAAACTAATTCAATGGAATTGAATGAAGTGAAGTGAATAAAACATGTTCATGTGCAAGCAAAACAGAACCAGCCCAGCAAGCAAGTGGAGTGAGCTTACAAAGGGTGTGAACCAGTGGTTTTTTTCCAAGAAATTTTGTGGTTTTTGTGGAACAAAAAATTTCCCATTGGTAATTATACAATTTTTTCAAACTCCAATGGACAAAAAGACCCAAAAAAACTGCAATAAATTTACAGGGTGAATACTTATATAACAGGCTCTCTAGCATGTCACATATATATTTTGGCATCGATGTAGTAGCCCTGGCTTAAAGTTTTTAGTTATAAAGCAGGATATTTTATGTCTGATAATAATGTCTTTTCAAAATGCAGAATCACATTTCCTTTTCAAAGGCACATTTTGTATTTATATTATCATTATTAAATAGTCGACCTTAGGAATCAAATTTGAAACATGTGTTTTAGGTCGGGTAACTCTCTAGGGTGAAGGCATTCCTGAAATGTGAGTTAATCTCAGCTTCCACCTCTTGGGGCACTCATTTCAAGAATGCCCTCACCCGACAACAATGCTAGCAGGTGAGTGGGTGAGCAAGCTCATGCAAGCAAGAAGGAATCTTTAAAAATATTTCATGTCACGTCATAGAATATTCTTAATATATTCATCTATCATGTGGAAATAATATATGATGTGGCAAAACATTTCATGCCTTGTCATAGAATATTTTGTCAAGTCATGTGTGATTTGTTGTGGAATCAACAATGATTTATGGACTCTAAACATGGATTTAGTTAACATTGTTGTCAACAGTAGCATCATGTGAAGGTTTGAAGTCAAAAGAAAATACAAAGATACATTTTATCATTCCTAGTGCAACCAATGCTCCAAATATCTAGGGCTCTTATACAAACCTTCAATATTTTCAAAATTGTTGAAATGACAAAAAATTGCATGCCTGAGAAATATTTGATGAATTTGCATTAGTAAATATATTAGTTCTTCAACAAACATGTGCTACGATGGCAAGGTACTATGGTATTCTACAAAAAAAGACAATATACATGGGAGCAAGTTATGATTGTCAAAGGTTTTATTATTAATAAAATGTATAAGGTTTTATTGAACCACATTCTTTGATGCCACACCACTAATGTATATTGGGTGAAAGCACATTACGGTGGCCAAAAAATGAGTCACAAATATTGTTTTTTGAAGTTGTGCAACTTTCAACTTCCACCAAGCCAATAGTAAAAGAGATTTTCATAAATTACACTCAAAATAAGGTAGTTCAATAGCCAAATAATGCAATTGTCAAAAGAAATTATATATATTTAGTAATATTAAATGATTACAAAGTATATTTATGAGAATTTATATGTTGTCACGATATATTACAAACTGCAAATATATTTTTTAAATGATTCAAATAATTGCAAAACTTGATGAAGTACTTAATCATATATTGAATATGAATTGATTGTACCATTTCAATTACAACTGAAAAAATTTACTCATGTGATTTCACAAAAAACATCTAGGCAAGTTTTTCATTCAAACGAATATAAATGTGTTGAAAAAAAAACATTTTGTTGAAAAATTACTTCCATTTGAACGGTGACAAAAATTATTTTGGAGGTTTTTGTATCAAAATCCATTTTATATGTTTATCAAAATGTTAAATGAAATCAAAGAAAAAAATTTCCCCAAAATATACCAAAATATAACCCTAAAAAAATACATTTTTTTACTTAAAGTAACCCCCTGTAGTGTGGTTTCACCTTATTCACCAAAACAAAATAACATATACATCTCATAAGAATGATTAAAATAATACATAGTGGAGGAAAATTGTTAGGCTATAACTAAAAACTAAACGTTTTACATAGTTGAAGCAACTACAACAAGCTTGATGAATGAGAAAAACATAATTGATTTGAAGCAAATGCAATTGTGATGTACTATTAATAAAATCCAAATGTTGCAACCCTAACATCAAGTTCACGATTAAGTGTGGAATGCAAGGGCACATGAGGCCAAGAAACTTTGTTCAAGAGTGAAACACACCTTCACAAATGGTGAAGAGTGCAAGAGACTAAATCCGATGACTCCCAAGTGCACTCCCATTTTGGGGTTACATTCGTGCAAAAGCCTCGAATGACATTTGACTCCCGACCACAAATCCCCTTAAAGCATGGGTCAATGATATTTGATTGGGGTGTGCAATACACCATTGGAAAGATATTTTTGAAGGCTATAAACTATTGCCTTCACATGCTCCAAATAGGTTTGATTTGAAGAAAATATGAATGTCTAGAATTTTAAGACAACAATAGTCCTAATTTTGGGACTCCCACTTGGGAGTCTCAAGAAAAAATGCCATTTGGATGTAGCCCCCATGGAAAGTCACAATGTATATTATAGGGAGGGGAATGGTGCTTCCTCCCAAAGGTTGCAACCCGTGTAAAGTTTGTGCTTGAAATTGTTTTTATTAACTCCACTGCACCAAAAACATTGACTTACATTAACCGCCCTCTTTCCTTGGTTGTGTAAGTTGATTTCATTTTTAACTCTTGTTTATGAGTTTATCCTCATCCCATGCCAAAACTCCAACATGCCTTTGTACCCCCCAAGTGTTGTGAAGTAAGGAACGTGCCTTAACACTTTTTTTTTCATTATGGGACCCACATTTGGGTTTCTTAATGAATTTGGGGGCATGTCACCAAAGGCTTTAGAACACATTAACAAATGCTTTAAACTTCATCCTAACTCCATGTGTAGTAATGAATGAAATCTTCCATGAGCTCACAAAACATAATCATTTGAAAGACGTGATACACATGTTTACATTGCACATATGCCCCATGGCCACCCAAAGAAATTTTCAACATTGCAACAAAGTAGACACATGAACAACCAAGGAATTTCCAATAGTGATGTCATATCGTTTGTCATCAAAATGAATATTGTACATTCGTCCATACCTAGGTGGCGAGACATCCACAATCGGGAAAATAATGCATTGGAAAAGTAAAATGCCAACCTCCCAATTGTTGATGTGTAGTTATGTTATTTTGAAGACAAAAGGTTGTTTCACCTTCTTGCCACCATGAGTTGTAGGTCAACAACTTGCATCAAACGGCCTCACAAGGCTATAACAATTCACCCCATGCACATGGGAATTACTTGAACCAAAAGATTGGAAGCCAAATAAACTTTGAGTGTTGTTTCTATGTAGGCAATCGAAGCAAAACCATGTTTCTTCTAAAGTTATTACCTCCTTGTGAGTCAAATTAGTACCTTCTTGGATGGGCCATACAGTTGGAACTATAGGCTTAGCAACTACAAATTTTCACGTCCTACCAACGTAATGGTTCAAGTCATCAAAACAAAACCAATGCTTATGGTGCTCGAATGATTCATTATGATATTAGACCCATAAACCTGAATAACATGGAGCAAAGGTTCCATTTACAAATTTGTAAAAGTTGATCCTTGCTTTGCATGGGAGCACCATGGTTTTCTACAGTGATGAACATTGAATTATAAAATTGGGTGGGTACATTCAATACTCCATTGGCCATCAATACAAATATTTTCCTTTAATTCTAGGCCACCTCAAGATCCAAAGGTAACAAATTATTGGAACCAGAAAGGGGTTGTTGATTGTGTACATCCTCCACCGTATTGGGTTCAACAATAAGAATGGTTACTCATGGATAGGAAAAATTCCCACAATCAAGTCAATGGGAATCTTCGCCTGCACCAGGAGGACAATTAGTAGGTCGCTTGGTAGACCCAAAAACCTCTTCTCCCTCCAACTGCGGAAGGTGATTTGTAAAGGATGACCTAGACATGTAATCTATGACAACTATCACAAGTCTAACATCATCATTTGATCCTTGGGCCCTCTTCAACAACAATTCATCCTTATCAGGTCCATAACTAAATGGACCACCTTGCAAAAACATCTATATAATGTAGATTATTTGAAAGCACGAACATAGTTATTAAACGTCGTTGTGTATAGAAAAATGTCATGTTTTTTCGATTACTGCAAGTAGATGTTATGAACACTTTCTACCAAATTGCAAATGGGCATGTCCACCCACTCCTCATCATTGAACTTTTACAAATCAAAGGAAACAAAACTTCACCAAAATATGAAATGTCACAAAGGAAATGAGGCCCAAATGAAAGTAGAGTGTAGATGGAATTCAAATTTTGAATTATTGGAGGAGAAAGGGAGTCATAGGAAGTTTGTAGGTGAAATACTCGCATGGATCATGTAACCTCCCCATTGTCTAACACAAAAAATGCCAAAAGTTAAGCCAATTTGCAACTTATGGACACCTACCTTAGAAACAGCCCTTAATGAAAGCCACCAACAACAAATTAGAACATAAAAACTATCAGCTCCTTAAGAGATGTTACGCCCTTATATTAGTGGCAAAAAGTGATGTGTTGATCTTACAATTTAGGTTTGATAAGCCGCTTGGTATGCTTATTAAATGATTGAATCTAGTGGAATAAATATGTGCACTCCTTATCAACCATCCTCATCGAGGGGTCCCTTCATCCATAAAAAATTATGATCATGTTCCAAGTTGCTTGTGCATTATCAACCATGAAGCCTTTGAAATTTAGTTTCAAAACCTTGTGTTTCAGCATTGTGTCATTGAGTTTTGTCCACATTACTTGTTGAGCCTCTTTGTCCTTAGAGTGCATGTCACAAATCACAATGGTCATCATTTTACAATAGGTCGAATCATATACATGACAAAACATAGTTGTCCAACTAGCCACATGCTTCACATGATCAAACATGATCCAAACATTCTGCAAATCCCCTACAAGTTGCATTTGTGTGACAAGACTCATTCCACTCCCCACAACATTTATCGACATCTTGAAAATGAACACCTTTTGTCCTAAAACTTCAAAAGTTCAAGGAAACAACTCTCTTGGATGTAATCATAATGATTCTTGGACTTTAATTCAAAGATGTTATCAATATAACCACCCCCTAAATGATGCTTGAAATAAACAACAAGGTTATGAATGTTGGGAAAGTTCAATTCATAGAACTTGTCCTAGATGTGTTCCAACTACTCACCTTTGAGAAGCTCCATTTTGCCATTGTTACAATCATCAAGCAGATGCTTAGCCAAGAAGGTTTTATTAGCATTGAAAGGAATCACAAATGTTTTTGCATTAAGTAAACAAACAACTTCTTTTGTGATCAACTTTCTAGTTTCGTCCAAAGACTCTTTGCATTTTCCATCTACAACAAGATGATTATTTACCCCAAGATGAATCGTTATTCTAAAGAGAGATTGGAGTTTATGCACAACATAATAGGTTTGCCCACTGCAATCAATGATGTAGAGGGGAGGAGCATGACAAAATTTGCATCCAAGTGAAGAAGCCAACAAAGTTATTTGCATCTAACCTACGATTGGAATATGAACACACTCACCACACCAAAAGATTTCATTGCGAAAGCCAGAGTGCACAAAGTTATCACAATCATCTTGCACATAATGCAAATGACCCATCCAACGAGTCTTTTTAAAGTTTAGCTCAAAACTATTTTTGATATTGGTCATGATCACCTTGCACCAAGCATGCCCATCGTACTTTTTGTCTATGCCCTACATTTTCAAAAGGCCATGAGCATCGGGGAAGCACTAGCAACAATTCAAACAAGGGATCCCCATCGAAAATAGTCGGCAATAATTGGATTTTTTCAACATGCATCTTGTCATAATCCAAATTTCGCAGCTTGTTGGAGGTACATCCTAGAAGCACCATTTCACACAAGTAAGAAACCATAGACTAAATACTTCAGAAAGAGGTGGAAGGCTATGATAACAAGGTAAAAAATGGTCTTGATGATGGAGATTATGGTTGCGGGGAACAAGATTGAAAAATCAAAATTTGATGGTACCATGGACGAAGGATGGGGCATGAAGTCATCACCGAAAGAAAAATCAGACAGTTCAATGAAAATCGATGAAGTAGTTGCGTTTAAAAATAGACGACAAATGTCGTTAATTTCATGTTTTTGTTTCACAATCTTGACCATAAACCCTATTATTATTGGTGTTAAGATTGTTTTTTGAGAGTTATGAGTAAAACTATTGCCAACAATGCGATAATGCCCACAACCAACCACCCACTATCTCCCTTGAGAAGAGATCATAGGAATCTAGTACATTGAACTTAAGACCAAGTTATTATAATCATACGAAATATCTTTGGATATATGCAAGGATCTTAGCTAAAAAGAAAACATAATGCACAAACATTGTTTAAAGACCAAGATCATCCTTGAATTGTTGACCATGATGGTTAGATCTAAGTATCCAAAAGCATGAATTATCGCCATGTTATTAGGACACACGGCCAATATTGAAAAAGAAAGAAGGTGACACATAGTGAAATGAAATAAAATGCACAACACAAATTTGAATGTTACAGAACACAAGGAACGAGGAATTCAACGAATAGTATGGCTATAATGATAAATTCGGAAACATGTTCCAAAAGTAAAAACTTTGGAAAGATTATTGTAGCCAAAGATTATGGAATTTGGGATAGACAATTAAAATGGAACGGGTGATCAAATTGAAACCATCATAATTCAAGACCTTGGCTGGATTTCATTACTTGAATTCCATAATTGTTCTTGAGACTAAAAAACAAATGAAAAATTAAAATGAAGTGTTGAAAATAGTTTTAAAATGTAGAACAATCAGGAAGATTTGGCATTCAATTAATTCCTTGTTCATCAACAACAATAATGTGACACATGTGCATCGACCACAAGGACATATGAAATAGAAAAATAATATATTGTCACCACAACATGTTCACCCATGTGTGACCCATGTGTACCCATGTGCGGCCCATGTCCACCCATGTGGGAACAAATAGTGAATTATGAATTAATTACAAATGAACTAGAAATGAACTAAGATTTAATTATGGGGTGTAAATTTTTTTTAAGTGTACAAAAATCTTGTCACACCATCACCTTTTTTTGTCTTTTTTTCCTAATCCTATTTTACCATGTAAAAACACATTTATGGATGATTATGATGGAATCTAAAATTGAAATGGTTTAAAATATAGTCCTTTTGAAATATTTGACAACTTTTGACTCATTAGTTTTATGGGGATCAAGATGTAAGGAAAAAAATGACTACAGAAAGCACTAGGCCTTTTTCGTCCTATGTGGTACACCTTAAAGGATTTTCACCCTATGAATTAACTAAGATTTAATTGAGATTTAATTAAAAGTGAACTGTAAATGAACTAAAGGATAACTACAAATGAACTAAAAGTTAATTAGAAGTTAATTGAAAGCTAACTAAGAATGAATTGAAACTAAATTATGAGTTAGGTATAAATTAATTATATATCATGAATGAACTCCATGGTGTTGGCATTCATGGCATCACTTCCCCTTTTAATGATGAGTTCCACAAGGAGTGAACTTGGGCTTGTTTGAGTATCATTGATGAAACTCATGAACCTTTTCCATGGTGTTTGATAGGATTTTGATTAGACCGCAAGTGTGTTCACTCACATCATACCCATGCCAATGAATAAGATATTGGAATTGACAATGAAATATCCTTGAATCCAAAATGTCCTCCACTTCATATTCATGTTCACCATTAATTTCAATAGGTGGAGGGGGATCGTGAATTCTTCCTATATATAATGGTAGATGCATGGTAAAGTTCCAACAAGGAAACATGAAACACAAGATGGATCTTCATAAAATCTTGAAGTTTGAATTGGAAAGCCATGACATTGATTTGTTTCACAATGAAAAATGGACCTAACCTTTAATGATCCAACTTCTCTAATGGTCTTATTGTCTTGATATGTTGTTGTCAAAGCCAAACCTAGTCCCCGACCTTGAAGTGGGGTCATTCCTTCCAATGTTCATTAGCATTCTCCTTGTATCACATTTGCGTTTTTTCAAGGTTAGATATAAGTTGAATTTAAACATATGTTAACCACATGGTGTGATCTTCAATTGTTGGATTCACAACTTTGTTCACACCTTGGATGTCAAACTTGAGTTGTAAACTATGGTTTGTAACCATAGAAAAATGTTTGTTAGGTTGATGAATGTATTGTGTTGTTATAAACAAACTTTGCCATTGCTAAAACTTTTGACTAATTATCTTGATGATAATTGGTTATAGATCATAGATATTGTTCCAAGACTTGATTGACTTGTTCTATCTACCCATCCATCTAAAGGTGGAAAGTTGATGACAATTTCACCTTCACACCTAAAAACTCAAAGAATCACTTCCACAACTTAGATGCAAACTCAAGCCCATGATCAAAAATGATATTTAAAAGAAGACCATGATATTGAAAAACATGATCAAGGAATAATTTGGTTATTCCTTTGTTACTTATTGTTAAATAATACACAACGAAATGAACCATTTTTGTCAAACAATTCACCACCACCAAGATGGAATCATAAGAACTAAAAGGTAGAAGATCTATGGTGAAGTCCATGGAAAATAAAAAGCACAAGGATGTAGGGATTGGTAATGGTTGCAAAAGTCCGTGAAGGTGATGACAAGGATTCTTTGCTCGAACACAAACATCACAAGATGCAACAAACTCCTTCACATATTTCCAAAGTTGTGGTCATCAATAATTTCAAAACACTAACTCCATGGTTTTATTGAATCCAAAATAACTTGTAGCCAAGGCTTTGTGTTTAACCTAAAGAACTTGAAATCAAATAGGGCCATTAGGAACATACAAAAAACCATTGCAATATAACAAATCATCTTGAAACTTGAACTTGACATGATCATTGGAAAAAATTTAGACTTGATGATGGTTCCTTAATTAACTTTGGATGCCAAGAACAAAAGGATCCTTCTTCAAATCTTCGTGAATTTGACAAAAAACGGTTGTGTCATCAAGAGTTACCGATAGTACCTAAAGTCAAAAATGTTATAGCTTGAGAATGACATCACATTGTTGTTCATAGGTTGCATCTCCTTCCTTAGGCGTGAAGTATAAACAACGAAACAACGCATCGGGTTTGCCTTCCTAGCACCCAAGACGATATGTGATGACAAACCGGAATTGGGACAAGGAGAATGCCCACCGATCTTAGTGTTGATTTAAAACACAAGCAATCATGAAATATTGGAGGTTCTTGTGATCAAAATACATAATGATTTTCATGTTGAGCTTTTTCAAATAAGTGACACCACTCTTCAAAAGCATTGACAATGGCCAAGAATTTTTATTCATGAATTTCATAGTTAGTTTTAACAAGAAAAAACTTATGAAAATGAAAACCCACATGATGAAAGAGATCATCATCTCTAGGTTGTGAAAACACAACTTTTAATGCAAAATAAAAAACATGTATCTCTAAGAAAAAAGATTTGGAAGGGTTTGCATGAATAAAAAATGGGGTAGTCATGAAGGAAACCTTCAAAGATTGGAAGGCAATTTCAACTTTTGGGTTCCCATGAAAAAGGTTGATCCTTCCGAATGAAATGAATAAGAGGGGCCACAATTGTGGAATAGTGTGTAATGAAATGTTAGTAAAAATTAGCAAACCAAAAAAAACATTAAACATCATGAATAGAATTTGGGGTAACCCAATTCATAATGGTTTGAACTTTGCAAGAGTCCATGTGTACACCATCTTTCAAATTGATGCAACTGAGGAATTCCACTTCAGTTTGATGAAATTCACATTTTTCCAACTTGGCATAAAGTCCAACTTCCCTAAGCTTGTCCAAAACAAGTCGAACATGTCATTCATGCTCTTCTAGGTTTTTGGAAAAAATTGAGGATGTCATCAATGTAACAAACCACAAAATCATCCAAGTATGCATGAAAAATATCGTTCATGAAATGTCAAAAGACAACAAGTGCATTCATAAAGCCAAAGGCCATAGCGTGTATGGAATGCAATCTTCCATTTGTCATTTTTTCAAATACACACCAAGTTGTATGCATCATGCAAGTTGATCTTGGTGTACACCTTGGCATGATTGAGTTGATCCAATAATCCTGAAATGAAAGGTAGCGAATATTAATTCTTGATGGTGAGTTGATTTAGCCCATGGTAATTGACACAGATTCAAAAGGATCCGTCCTTCTTCTTGATAAATAGGATTGGGGCATGAGTTGGAGACTTGGAATGTTGAATGAAACCTTTTTCAAGGTTTTCATCAATGTATTTTTATCAATGTTACAAGTTCATCTTGTGATAAGTTGTAGATGGGTCCAAATGGGGGTTCCACACCTTCGAGTCTTGGCATGGTTGGGTGGACCAAAATTTGGCAAAAAAAAAACTTGGCCCAAAGTCCATTTTGCAAGTATTATAGTGTGCATAGTGTTGACACATGATGACAAAATGATATCTATCCATTCTTAACATTTTTTTTCCATATGTGATTTGTACATTGTAAAGGCTAGTGATTTATATAAGTCTAAATTTTTTAAACTCAAAACACCTTTTTTTTTAAAGGCTATGGACTTTTAAAAATAGGGTGTGTTTTTTTGGTAGTCAAAAGTCCATAATGTAATACCTCCAATTCATATGATGCAAAATTGTTTTGCATTGTTTTTATTAATACATTTTCACCTTGAAACCAATTCCTTAAAAAAGTTCTAGATCCATCATTGAACCAAATTAAAGTCCATTAACCTAATTGTAGTTGGTGTTACACCCCAATTTTTCAATTTCAAAAGTCCATAGCTCTTGGGATTTTATGTTTTTTTCATTAAAAAAATTGCACCATGTAAATATTAAAGTCTATTATTTGAAAATGAGTTCCTATTAACTAAACCAACATATGTAATAATATATAACACTGGAAATCACACCCACTGCAAAAAAAAACCCCTTTTGACGCCAAAAGTGGTCCACCCTACCACGCCAACACCCTTTCTTCCAAGTCAATCGTGCAATCATATGATCAATGTTCTAGTAAGGTGCAACATTTTTCTTTTCAAACACATCTTTATAGCCTTTGTATTGAGAAGGGATTTCATGTTGTTGTGGCTTGACATCTATTGTCGAAGTGCATAAATCAAGAATGCATCCCCTTTATTTGCAGCATGCACGAATGCCTTCACTCCCATAAACAATGGCTTGAAAAACTTGGATTTTTGTGCACCAACAAGGTTTTTGAGATTTGGCATGTGTTTAGCCTCACCCAATTTGTTTTGAACATATGACGTACAAGTTCATGTGTTTCATCAACAATGTTTGTGATAGTGGTCTTACAATCCAAAGGTTCATGCTTGGGTGTTTCAAAATGGAGACTCCTTGCATGTTAATCCATTCGTGGATTATGCAAAATGAGCCAAGATAACCCAATGATGATTGGGTTCTTTGGGGACGAAATGACATTGAACACGACCTTGTTAGAATGTGACCCAATGTTGATCTCCAACACCTTGGCTTCATGTGTCATAGGTCATGAGGAGAGACTCTGACTATCAATGACTTCAATTCCTATTAGTGTGACTTTCTTCACTAAGGCCAACTTATGTTGTTGCACCAATTCCTTGTCAACAAAACATGTGGATGCACCAGAATCAAGCAATGTTTGAGTCTTTATTGTCATGGACTTGTTACATTTGATCATGATTGGTAATAAGAAATTGGGTGTTAGATTTGAAGACAAATTACTTTACCATTCCGAACACATGATGTATTGAGGTCCAATCTCAAGGTCCCTAATGAGATTAGATGTCTTTGTTTTTCGATTCTCCAAATTTTGAGTTAATGAAAAACTGGTATGTGTTGTATTGGACCTCATTTCTTGGGACATCCATAAGCAATGTGATTTGGTCCTCCACAATATAAATAAAGATTATTTTTATGTTGTCACTGTTTCTCTTGTTTAGTGAGGGGCTTGAATATTGTCTTATCAATTTGCATGGGATTGTCATTTGCTATTGATAAAACTAGTTGGGGTGGCATGGGGGGCGTGAAATTTTTTTGTATTCGCAATAAGTCCCAATGTTTTTTTTAACAATGTTCAAAAAGATAGTTGTCACAATAAAAAAATTACACAATTGTTTAACCCAAGGTTGTGGGATTCGAGATGGTCAAAAGTAAGTCCTTCATGTTGCTACGTAGCCCAAATTGGAATTGTCTCATGAATGCAGCTTCATCCCATGAAATGTCATATGCCAATTGCTTGAATTCATATGCATACACAAATGTAGATCATGATCCTTGATGAAGAGATCGCAACTTGCTAGTAGATGTGCAATTTCCATCTGAATCTCCAAAAATCATTTTGAATTCTTCAAAGAATGCTTCAAAGTTGTTTAAAAACAACATGATTATTTTTCAAATAATGGTGCAAACTAGGTTAGTGCAATGCTTGATGACAAAATGTTAATGCTTGTCCAACAAGGGCTAGTCCATTTGGATAGTGGTGAAGATGAAGTCGAATGACCAAACATACTTGATTGACAAAACCTTAAAACTTTGAACATGTCCCATCAAACTTGTTAGGAAGATGGATTCAAGGCTCCTTTGTTGAAATTTGCATTGTTGGAACACATCTTGATGACGTTGAAGCTTGGTTGTTTTGGAGATGCATGATAGAATCACAAAGAGATTGATTATTTTGTTGGACATGTCGAAAAACTTAAGAATTTCTTCCATGTAGGCCATTATTTTTCCTCTAAACGTAAACATGATTTACAAAATTGAAAGAAAAATACAAGAAATAAACAAAAGATGTAGGCTTGATGGGGGAGTCTATTCAAATTATCATGGGCATAAAAAGAATTAAACAATAAGATTTCCAAACCATATAAACAAAGGTAGGCTTAGTTCTAAATCTAGGTCATGGAATAATAAAATCAAAAGCAAAAACACAATGTGTGCATGATGTGAGTGCAAAAGGACTTTATTACAAAAACATGACAAGAAAAGAACAAAATCATGACAAAGATATGTACTTAAAAATTGATGTTGAATAGATTAAAGGTAACATGGGATTCTATTTCTATTTGTACCCATTAGGCATTTAGCTTAAAGAAGCTTCTTAAAAAACTTCCAACCTACATGTGGCCTATGTTCATCCATGTGTAACCCATGTGCACCCATGTGTGGCCTATGTGGAATTTAATAGTGAATTATGAACTAACTAAAAGTGAACTAGAAGTGAACTAAAATTGAAGTATGAGTTAATTGAAAGTTAAGTAGAAGTGAACTAAAACTTAACTAAGATTTAATTAAGAGTTAATTAGAATTGAATTGCAAGTGAACTAAGGGATAACTACAAGTGAACTAATAGTTAATTGGAAGTTAATTGGAAGTTAATTAAGAGCTAACTAAGAGTTAACTAAAAGTTAATTACAAATGAGTTGAAACTAAACTAGGAGTTAGGTACAAATTAATTACAAATCATGAATGAACATTTATATGAATGAATTCCATTGTGTTGGCATCTGTGACAAATAGTGTTCCAAAACTTGATTTTTAAAAAAACAAATTCAAGAAAAAAATTCACATTTTTCACATCAAAGTTAAACCCAAAAGTTGTACCCAACAACTTTGAAATCTCCATTTCTACCCATCTTTATGTGTGTTTTCTTAACCAATGTTGTTTGAAGTTTGAAATTCCATACCAATGTTGTTTGAAGTTTGAAATTCCATACCAAAAAACCGTGTTTTTCCCCCAATTGAATTCTAACTTAAATATATGGAGGAAATTATTGAAAAAGCCATGATTTTATTTACATTGTCATTTTCAACCAAGGAGAGGGTGGTGTCGTGAGCATATTGGGATAAAATCTTTTCCCTTTCCCTTCCTAGTAGCACCACTCTGCAAATTTTTCGTCTACCCACTAACTGTTTGATTAAAATGTTCAATATTTCACCCACTAGTAAGGAGAGGTAGGGGTTAGTGGACATCCATGCCTAACCCTCTCCTTATTTGAAAACAAGGTGTCATGTTTCCATTAAAGTAAATAGATGATTTTGCATCTTGGAAAAACAACTTGATTGTGTCAATAAATTCATCAGCCATCCCCAACCTTTTCCATGAAACCTTGTCATAGGCCTTTGCAAAGTTGAGTTTGAGAAATATTATTTTTTGTTTGGTGCACCTTGCCCATCAATTATTTCAAGTGCCAAAATGTTTTTGCCAAATATGTGCTTTGGGGGAAGAAAAGTTTTTTTTATCACCATCAATCACCTCCATTAGGATCAATTGTAAGCGAAGTTGTAGAACTTTAACATATATTTTATATGCCATGTTCAAAAGTGAAATGGGATGCCGATTTCCCAAATCATTATCCTCTCCAAATTTCTATAGTACGGTTATCAACCCTTTTGTAATTCATTTCAGGGATTTTTTGGCTTCAATGGACCTTACAATCATACCATGGCAATCTGCCCCAATGATGTGCCAAAATCTCACAAATTTTTTTAATCACTATCCCATTAAGACTTGGGGCTTTTCCTTTGGCCATAACCTTGGCTGCAATTGAAATTCTCCTTTAGTGATTGCAACAACTAATGAATTGTTCATGGAATGGGTGAACTTTTTGGGGATGGCCATCATGATTTTTTCCTTGAGCCTTTTAGTCTCAAGATTCATAGGAACATCATCATATAGCTCATTATAGTAAACACAAAATACATTTTCTAGTTTTTTTGTGGTCATTGTAAAGGTCCCATCCAATTTATTCAAGGCTAAAGTGACTAAACTTCTTTTCATTTCACCCATTGCCTTAAAAAATTATTTTGAACACCAATTTTTTTTATCCATCCACCTTGTTCAAGAGTGAATGTGAATGCCTTCAACCTTGATATCTTCCAAAACCCTCACATTGTCCTTAAACTTTTCAATAATTTGCTGCAAGGACGTGTCTTGTGTGTTATTTTGTAACTTTTCTTGAGTACATGCATGTTTGGTTGTTGTTTTTCCTTCTTGAATTTAACAACTTTCCTAATATATAGAAAGCTTTGTAAAACTTGATCATTTTATGCATCTTCCCAAAAAAAGAATTTTCTTTTCTTTTTCCTTGCCAAATAATTTCAACATGTTTTTCAACTTTATCAAAAAACTATGTGTTCATTTTCCAATGTGTTTTCTTAATAAAGGAACTATTTAGTTCTAGCTCCATAGAGATGGGGTGATGATCAAACCTCAATCATGTCCTTGAATGATGTAGTTGTTGACTTTAACATTATCCAAGTCTTGAACTACAACTAAGTGAACTTTGTCTAAGCGAACTAACAACGATCATGTCTTCTTTTTTTATTATGCCAAGAGAACCTAAAACTACCATTGGAACAAGTAGGTTTTTCTATGTTTAAAGCAATTTTTAGGGCCTCCTATGCCATTTCTTTCAATTTTTGAAAAAAATCTTTCACATTCAATTGACTTGTTAGAAATGGTCCTTCCACCGTATTGAAGTCACCACATATTATCCATCTGCAATATTTTTGCAATCTCATTTTTAGGTATTCCCACAACTTGCTTCCCTTAGCTAATTCATTGGGGGTGTGTATATTTAAGATGTTTATTGGTCCACCTAGAAGGCCTTCCATTTTTAGCCATTGACTTCTATTCTTGAATGTAATTTCATAGTGTACCACAAAATTGGCCCACTTTTTGAGTAGCATGCATGTCCCTCCACACCTTGCTTGAATTAGTTTTTGTAACCAAGGGTTGCTTTAGTAGTTCAATAATGAACATCCTTTTAAATGCACTTTCCAAGGTTTGAAACCTTCACTCTTCTAAGTTCGTGCTCTTGAAGAAACACCGTGTACACATAGGGTGTTATCCTTCAAGTGAATATAAATCTTGAGTTTATGAAGAATGTGTAATTTTATGGGATAACCTTAGAATGGCGAGGAAATGATCTTGTGGTCCTTTCATGTTTCCCCCACAATAAGAAATAGGTATGGGGTTAAAAGGCAACCTTGTCAAACCCTTCTTTTAATTGCAAATGTTTCATAACCTCCTCCTCATTTTGTTGTATTCCTTTTAAACCCTTAAAGCTCATAGAAGGATTGTTGGATGTTAAGTTTCACACTTGGGGGGTATCATCCTTTTGACCTCTTGTTGTTGTTTTTGCCTTGTGTAGGTTATTTTCTTTTTCAACAAAGGTTGATGTGTGCATTGGGCTATCTTTTGTAACTATTTCATCTCCCTCATCCTTATCCACACCAAGCTTTTGAAGCTTCATGCCATTCAAATTTTTCAAGGCTTGCCCTTTGTTAGATATTGGGTTTGCAAAATTGAGAGTTACATTATTAATGATTTTCACTAGTGACATTGGTGGTGATTGCTATTGTTGAGCATTAGCAAAAACTTTAATTCCTCTTCTTCCCCATGTGGATTTATTTCTTAAAAGGCTAAAAATTTAGAACCTTGGCAACTAGATTTCTTAAAGTCTATTGCTGCATTGATGCAAGATTTTGGTAAGGTGGGGGGCCTTTGGGATCAGACCTCTAGGGAAAGTTGGGGCATAATGTTAGGTTTTATTGAATGAACCTTTTTTCCCTTCCCTATTATTCCTTGGGAAGTGCTACACAACATAGTTGACCTCTGTACCCCTTTTAGCCATGTTACTTTTGATGCTAATGGTTTTCCATTGGGATTGGTTTAAATGGCTAAATGAGAATTTCTCGAGCTATTGTAGAGTCAAAGTTATGAACATTTTATTCCAAAGTTTCATCCTTATTTAGATTCATAACATCCACCATTTGTATATCAAAGATTTCATAGACTATTGCTTTGATGGGTGTGAAACATGTTTAATGTGATTTTGATGGATAGACTTCCCATGTGGGAGTTTACATTGTGGGGAAAACCTTTCTTCATGCACTACCTATTCTCTATATGGGTGTTTATGGTCTTGGTTACGTTTGGTAACAACCATGAATCTTTGGTTGTCAACTTGGGGTCCCACAATCCACAAGCTTGTACTCCAAAATAGTTGCCTAGTTATGAACATTCCTTTGAAATTGTAACTTACCCTTGGCGGATGTCTAACCTTTAAATGCACAAAATCCTTCACCAAATGTTCAAGGTTGTTACAAAAATTTGCATCATATTGGAAATTGTTCATAATCAATGCTAACTTGTGCCACCATTGTGTTTAGATTGTGGAGATCTATGGTCCAGCTTCTTTCTAGATTTACTACAATGTAGAATTTGGGGTTTTTTCTTATTTTGTTTGTATCATCAAAATTGAGCACAAGTCCAATTTGGCTAACAATAACAACCTCAATGGGTTTGTACTCTAAGGGTAATATATGTAGGGTAATCTGCATTGACAACTTTAATTTCTTAAGGCATCTGGGTTGAAAAGTTGGAATCCACATATGAAATATTGTTGTGCACCATTATGATTTGAATGGTATCAACATGAAGACACGTTTAGTAGTTTCCACATTAGGAGTGGATAGGTAATGAAAACCCCTTTTTGCATCCATTTAAAAGTTGACATAAATATCCAGGCCAAGTATCTATTTATTAAGGAAGACCAACCATTCTACTATATGAAATTCAAGTAATTTGTTTCGAAGAAATTCGGCTATGATGCTATGTTTTGTGTGGATAATAATTCCATTCTTAACCACTAACATACCTTGGGTATTTTCAAAAATGGAAACATGGTATTTGAGAATCATACTTTTATGGTTTTTGTATTGCACCCTTTTGGTAAACTTTCATTTGGTTGGGGTTTGAATGGATGGACCTTACTATGTCTAATTAGCCTTGCACTTAGGGTATTCAACAAGTTTTTTGCCTCCCACATTGCACCATTTTTGTTTTGAGGGTGGTTCCACAAAATTGTTGTTAATGTTAGTGGGGGTGATAGGGGTAGTTGATGCTATTTAATTTGCACTTCCTTGTATGACATTTGTGCCATTTGCAATGAAACAACATGAAAAACTCCAAGAAGCACACCAATGGTCAAGATTGAAAACCTAGACCAAGCAAAATGCAAAAGGACGCAACTTTGAGTCAAATGAAAGGCCTTCATTAGGAAAAGGGAAGAGATTTGAGAAGCATAAACAACAAAGGGCATTAATGAAATGCTAGAACCCACATGAAGAGGATAAAAAAAAATGGACCAAAAATAGATCAATTCAAAAATCAAATAATAACAAAACCCTACAAAAATGTGACATGTTTAACAATAAGATCACTAGAACAAAGCTAAGTGATTAAAAGCTCCACCCCTTTGTGGAATACTATGGTAGAAATTGCCAATCATCAACAATAGTGATGAAGGTTAATTAAAACAACAACTAATCTCTAAAACATTGAGTTCATAGGAGCTTAAAAAGACTTCCATTGTTTTACCAAAAAAATTAAAATAATGATTATTAAGTTAAAAACATACCAATTTCTAGTACTCATATAAGGGGAAATATTTTAGTGGATTTTCTAAGCTCAAGAGATGAGCTTGAGAGACCACACAATACCTATGGTATTTTCTACATTTAACATGTCCATTAATTTACTCTCAAGTTTGATGGGTTTGATTTGATTTATTTAGGGTTGCAAGTGTAACTTGTTGTCCTTTGGGGGACCTGAAAGGGCAAAAAGTTTTGTCAAGTCCTCTCTTGGTCATGAAATGGACAAAACCTAATGTTAAATTCTAGAATTTGATAAACTAGTTACCATCAAGGAAAAATGTTGTGGAATAAAGAAAGGAATAAGAAATGAAATGAAAACACATGAGAATAAGACTTGTTTAGTGTTTGCGTACCATCTTGTAGCAATTACTGTCTTGTAGCAACTACCATCATGCAATATCTACCGTCTTGTAATACCTACCATCATGCACATAACGTCAGTTGTAGACTCGAAAGAAGACCCCTAATTGCTTGCAAAGTTCTGGTAATTGCTACTTACCATCTATAGCACCTACAGACCCTTTATGGTTGCTCCCTACTGTTTACAACAACGTTACCTTCCTTGCAAACCCCAAATCTCATGTTTACCTCCTTGTTAATGCCTTCTAATGGTAGCTACCACCTTGTGACAAAAGGTACTTTCTATTTTGAAGACAAAAAATAGAAATAAAATAAAATATTGCTCTTGTAGAAGAAACAAAAAATTACTACATAAAAGATAACAAAACATTATGCAATCATGTAATGTGTACTACCTTTCCCTATTATTTAACATCTTCTAAGTAGAACAAAATATAAACAATATGATATACTTTCAACCATTTTCCATTGCAAAAATCAAAGTACAAGATATTTTCATATCTTCCACCTCTATCTCCAATGCCTCAAACACGCTACTTCCTAAGAGAAGGATCTCCTAGAAACTTTAATCTCAAATATCATTTCTAATACAATATGTAATATAATCTCTTCCTTTCCCTCCCTTAAGAGATATATAAGGAACTCAAGAAGGATATTCATCACACAAAGGTGGAATCCTTATCCTCTTAAATCTCCTTCTTCTAATCCCTTTCACACATCTTAGTTAAGGAAACTTCATTCATCGCTTATCCATTTGGACTAATTAACCTAGATGGTTTCATTACTTAATAAATAGAAAATGATAAATATGATATTTATCACTAGTAAGTGAATAATTATTAAGATATTTTTCTAAGTGAACTAGATTAAAATATTATTTCTAGTAACTAATATTATTTTTTATTAAAATTTCTTATATAATTAACTTTTGAGTATTTTGTCCCATGAAAGTAGTTCACTATATTAATGATACTACTATCTCTTAACATCCATGATGTCTAACCAACATAAGACAATTTTTACCCTTAACACCCAAATGAGAAAATCTAAAAGAAAAATTGTGCTATGCAAAGGGCTATTACTTTGCAGAGGCTCTAATTGGTTGGAGATTAGTTGCCATAGTCCAAAGTTCTATGGACTAGGTAATTGGGCAAGAGTGAGAGGTTACTGTGAATAGTTGAGGCATGTGAGCATTGAAACAATTTACAATCATTGGTGTGCTTGAGCTGGTTACCGGACATAACTATCGTATGGTAGTGCTGAGCTCATGGGTTATGGGACGCATAAGAGTGTGAGTTATGAGGTTCAACCAACTAGCGACCACCAGGAACATGCAAAAAGGAATTGCGGAGGTAATCAAAACTTCAAAAGGCAACAAGATATGGGATATAACTGGGAGGTCTTGTCCAATGATGGGTGTACTGCCATAGTAGTGAGACACTCCCTACAATGAATCGGTTATGTCAGGATACTAGTGGGGGGGGGGGGAGAGGGGGGGGGGCTTAGTTAGCACCTACCAGCCGATCCCTGTTTTGGGGATCTGCATTCCATTGCCCAACTCCAGGCTCTTTGGAATAAAGCTGCTAATTTGCAAGGTGCTGCTGCAGAAGAACTGTGCAGTGAGTGGAGTTTGTTGCTAGTGGAGACAGATTGCTGCTGAGACACTGAATCCTGATGAAGCCAGAGTCAGCTGTGACAATAATCTTGAAATACTACAAAAAGAAAATATAATGAATGCTGGTGTGTGTAAGTAAGCAAGCAAGCAAGCAAAACAAGCAAGCAAGTACTCATCATGGTTGGCACAGTTTGTGTGTTTCCAAATTCTCTTCAAAACTGTGTTTTGCAGTTGGAGATAAGGAAAGAGGCAGCAAAAATCAAAACATTAATGTTCCCCAAGAAGGAAAGGAAAGGAAAGCAAAGGGAAATATGCCAAACAAAATATCTCTCTCACCTGACTGACAATTTTGATCACTTTACCAAGTGGTCTGTCTGCCTTTTTGAGGGTGACAAAAAAGAGTCAGGACATGTGAGAGCACTGGAGAGAAGCACTGTCTGTGTCCCTTGTTGCCCTCTAGGGTTTCCTATGGAGAAATACAAACTCTCTGTAACATCATAGGTACTCTCTATAGACCCAAAATCTTGTGACAATGTGCCCCATATCCTACACACCCTCAAGGTTTTGTTTGCTCCCCCCATTCATTCATTCATCCATCAGCACCTGAGTGCTTGAGCCTGCCTGTGTTATTATCCCTTTTCTTTTCTGTTAAACAAATAGGGGAAAAGCTCTCTCATTGTCAGCTTTTGAGATGCAGCAATATTTGTAATGGTAGGTAATAATACATTGTGACTCATATTAATTAGTTGTGAGGACCCCCCCCCCCCCCCCCCCCCAACAACCATTTGTATTTTTTTTTTTGTCGGTGAGGAGGGATGGGGCGATTTTTTTTTTATATATTTTTTT
>Ga0116231_10004896_pt1 | contig 26819 bp, 21 predicted proteins | sample S1TSphgellanicum_2_FD_89695 | JGI IMG/M metagenome (GOLD analysis project Ga0116231, IMG submission 89695) | Host-associated microbial communities from peat moss isolated from Minnesota, USA - S1T2_Fd - Sphagnum magellanicum MG | ecosystem: Host-associated > Plants > Peat moss > Unclassified... | reverse complement strand
ACAAAAAAAAAACAAAAAAAAAAAAAAACCAAAAACAAAAAAAAAACCAAACCCCAAAACCTTTCCCAAAAAAAAAAAAAAAAAAACAACCGCAATGGAGAAGAACAAGAGCAACAAAATGTTACTATAAAAGTTGTTGAACTTCACATGATGAGGTTTATGAGGTAAGGCCTCCTATTTGTGGTAAATATCCACGAGTAGTCTATTCACATCCAAAACCAACAATTTTTTCTTCTTCGCATGCACCAATACAATGGCTGGGTAGCACTTCCTCCTCTTCCATTGTTACGCAAGTGTATCATCCTGATGCAAAACTTACAAAGCATTCCACATGGAAAAAACACATAACCACACAATGTACATATGAAGCTTGAAAGAAAGCTACCTAAAAAGTTTCATGATTGAGCCAAAAGAGTGTTTGGAAAAAAAAAAACCAAAACAATGACCCCAAAACTATGCATTTTGCTTGATTTTTAACATTGAACTATTTTAATTTTATTAAATTTAACATATTATTGTTAATAATTTCAAAAAAATTGACTACTCCAATAATGAATTAATTAATGCCAAACATGAGTTTAAAGTACAATATGCACCTAATTTATTTCATCTTTAGAATATCCTTCATTTGTTCCATGAAATTTCCTACATGTCTTTTGCAACCTTTTGTATAAACTTAGAGAGATGAACCATTAATAGATTTTTTATGGCAAATTAACGCCACAATTTAATCTGAATTCCCATCTCTAAATTCTACCATGGCCTTAAAGGCCTGATTCTTCATGGTCAACTTGAAAAAAAAACTCTTTGAATCCAAAGTGTCCCTTAAAAGTGGCTTAGAAACATATCTGCCATTAGTCCAACTTGTTTAGATGCACAATAATGCCATTTAATCAATGTAGTTGCAACCAATATTGAGAATAAATAATCCCAAAAACATTCATCAATTCATGATTTGGAAACCTCTACTCCAACTCAAGAATCAACTTGTCACATGTAGTAGTGCATTGAGTTTTGATAGCTTGATCAAAACCCTTTTGAGTAACTCCAAAATGCATGCAAATTACAAAAGCAACATAGTGGACCATGTGGGATTATCCAATGATGCAGAAAGCCAAGTGTATGCCACCATTTAGGTTAGTGACCCAATTTTGAAAAATCTTACAAAATGTGTTTACAACCACATCTGTAAACTTAGAAAGTTCTCAAGTTGGAATGAAGTGCTGGGGCTGTTGTATATTTTGTATAAATTAACTTGGTTAATTTTAATTGCTACAATGTAATCACATATAAAAATATCTTTGGCTTGCACAAATTTCATCAAGGCATTAACAAATTCCTGCATAAATAAAACACATGGCAAGCCCAAGATTGTGTCAACATCACACATTCACCAAATTGACCTTGATTGCCTCCATAATGCCATTGTCAATAACCATCAAATAACAATTAAGGTTTTATACTTTTAATTCCCAACCCTTTTCAAAGGTGCCAACATCTTGATCCACCTTGTTTTAACGTTTCGAAGAACTTTCAATCCAAGTCTATTTCCACAATTTTAGCAAATTTTGTGAACTCAAGTTGGCATTTGGGAAGTTCAAAAAATACTTGTAAAGTGATTGAAAAAAAACTTCCAATTTGGACACCATTGACATGGAAAACAAATTTTGCATTGCAAGGTTTGTTCAATGTGCCATACAATAAATTCCAATGAAGTAAGGTGCTTATTAAGTTTTCACTAAAGTAGTTATTTTAGATTTGATCCCTTGAAATGTGGAGATGCCATCAATTCTTAAACACACTTGCCCATTCAAAAATTTCCTTGTTGGTCAAACCACCATACATAATGAGAGTAACCATGATCACACTTTTTATATTAATAATAGTCCCACCTTCAACCAGACATTCAAGTGTGAACAAAATAGGGACCCATTTCCAATGTGCCACCACATAACAATGCATTGCATCCAACTTTGGTTATTAATTGTAGTGACTTCATCAATAAAGATAGATAGAAAGCTTGAAACCAATAAAACCTATTTAAATGGTAGTTAATACCACATGGTGTAGATACTCAACAATATTTTCCCATTTAGCACAATCACTCTAGTGCTTGGATGGGTGATTAAGAACCTTAAGGAATGCAAATAAATACTACATTTGTTCATACTCAATCATGGGCATGATTTGAAAAAGTATGTGGAAGATAAGAGCAAAGTAGACCAATTTTTTTTCCCTTTCCACCACAACCCCTTTAGCTACATGTTGCCAAACAGTGTCCTTACCCCTTTGTACATACAATTTCTCATTAATCACACGCTAATTAGTCTTTAGAAAGTAGAAATCCCCATTTGACACACCCACAAATGCAATTGTGGCCTTCCTTCAACTAACATATTTCCATAAATAATCCAACTTGGGCACTAAAAGTTTATTTCGCCTTTCCATAAACACCCATAACAAATTTTGCACTTGGAAGTTTTGTAGCCCATGAATTTTGGAAGTGACGATTCAACTCATACATTTGTTTCCTTCTCTTGCTATTAGCTAGCAACAAAAAATGCTACCTTGGAAATAGTCTAGGCTACCTAATCTTGCTTCGCCTTTTTCTTTACCTCCCCCTCTCAGTAGGAAAATGATCTAAAAAGAAAAATTTGCAAAATTGTCTATTAGCCATTACTTGCATGATCATGCTAGTGGTGGTGCAAGTGACTAAGGTTGCTCGTGAGCTTGACAATGGCATTGGAGGTGTAGTAATGTATTGTGAGTAGGTTGACATGAAGTCTTTGCAACACATTACTTTCCAAGTAGTTGCCTATGACATTTTGCATTTGCTTTATGCCCTAAATTTTTCTAGCAATCCACTAATTTACATTCTAGTTGGAGAATCTTACAAACATGGAGTCCATTACTATAGTGGAAAATGCATTCTTTGACTATTCCCAAAGACTTGTTTACCCTAAAAAGGTTTTCAAGGGTGTCGTTCAATTTTATATATGTAATAAATGGCCCCATTAAAATTAGTGAATTTGACAATTATCGTTTGTACAATTCACATAAAAAATTTGCAACAATTTTAAAATAAATATATTCCTTGCAATCTACCTTACACTAATGTTTCTTGTGAAATGGAATTATATAATGCCAGAATGAACATGTATATCTAAAGTCTATAAATCATAATTTTTGTTGACTATGGTATATTACTCTTTGTTGGTTTATTTATGTTGTGTTATATGTGACCAATGTCAAGGACAAAAAGATCCACAAGAACAAAGGCTAAAAAAGAAGGTTAAATTTAACTTTCAAACAAGGAACGAAACAAGATTGTATGATTCAAAAATAAAAATATATGAATTAAGAATAAGAACATGAGATGTGCAAGACCAACGTGAAAACGAATCTTTATTATGCTAACATATGCAAACATGAACATGAAAAAACATGACAAGTCTACGGTGTAAGATAATGCCTAAGACTAATGTTAACCAGACTAAAAGAAAGGAGGGATCTTATTTCTATTTATACCCCTTTGGGGACTTAGTTTAAAGAAGTTTTCATGTGTGCATCGAATAAAAAAGCTTCTTGAGAACCTTCTTAACTAAGAGGCAACTATAAGTTAACTAAAATTTAACTGAAAGTTATTTTGGACTCAATTAAAAGTCAACTAGGAATTAACTAGAATTAATTAGGACTTAACTAAAAACTAATTCGAACTTAATTAGAAGTTAATTCAAATTTAATTAAAAGTTAACTAAAAATGAATTAAAAATCAACTGGAAATGAATTATGAATAAAATGAAAGTGAATTAAAAATTAATTAGAAGTTAACTAAAATGAACTAAAACTAAACTAAAAGTTAGGTACAAGTTTATTATAAATCATGGATGATCATTTAAATGAATGAACTCCATGGCATTAACATCTATGACAACCAATAGAATGTGGTCATTATAAATATATAATATGTGCATATATTGACATTTGTGCATAGTCATGTTCAAAATTCAATATTTATTATCGAACATGAAAAATAAAGATATGAAATAAAGTGGTATTTTTTGTTATGCAATGAAATGATACAAATGTCAAAAGAATATTTAATTAATAATAAGAGCACTTAAATTTATTACCATAATTCAATTTTAAATGCTCTATTTATATTTAAATAAATTATGAATTATTATCTTTTCAATAAGTTGCATGTTATATTTTTTGCATGTCATTTGAAAAAAATGGAAACAACTTCTCTTGGAAAGACTAAAATTTTTTCATGCACATTTTCAATTCTTATAAGTTTTCATCTTTGTAAACATGTGATGAATGTTTATGATTCTTTTTTGGAACCTAAAATCACATTAATACATAATACAAGATTTAAGAAAATAAAATCAATCATTTGTTGGACATCAATTTTTCATTTAAAAAATCAATTATTGGAATATTGATCTTAAGTTAATATGTAAGCATGGTAAAACTTGATTTCTAAGCAAAATTCATTACATAAGGAAATTATTATTTGGATTAAAAATTTAGGTTAATGATAAAACTCAAAAATATTTGCATTAAATGTTTTTAAAAAATACTAATTAGATTTACTAATTCTTTTGATAAAACATTACCTTCTATTTCTTTCTTTCTTTCTTTCTTTAATATTTCTTAGCAACAATGTGAAACCAAGTAACATTGTTTATTTTACTTTTTAAGCTTGTACTCAATGTTTAAACAACAATAAAGCTTATTAGACAATTGATTCAAATGCTATGTGCTAGATGTTTTTTTATTTTTGTTGCACTTGTGATGATTGTTTTGCAATTGGAGTTCATTGGTTCACAAAATATCAAATGGTACATAAGATTGTCAAATTGTGAATTTCTAGTTTGTTAAATTATTCATTGATATTTGTATAAACCATTATGGGGAAGTAGAGAAGAAGATAAATTTGTCAATAAATTGTTTAATCGGAAATTAATCTTTGGGTCAAAACATGTTAATTTAGGAATCAAAAAGGGTGTCAAGAGTTTTTGGAATTTTCATTAAACTATAGTATATGTGTTTCATATGGGGATCATTTCAAGTTATGCTAACTGATTAATATGAGTGTTGAGGAATTCAAATTAAAAATTTAATAAATTTAATTCCAAGTTTTGAATTTAATAAAAGACTTTTGAATTTGAACAATAGTTGCATTAGAAGCAATCAATTTTGCAAAAGTTGATTAAGGTAATTTAGATTTTTTTAATAAACAAAAATTAATGATTAATTTTTTAAAAATGATAATAACCTATTACACACACTAAAATAAAACACCCACAATTTAAAAATTATGAATTTCGAATTTTTAAAAATTCAAAATATGTTTCAAATTTTCAAAAAACTTCTACAACATGGAAATGGGGTGTAATGTACATGATAGGTAAAATAGAGTTGTAACTTATGATATGAGAAACTAAAACCTATTTAATGGTTAACACATTTTGGTATGATTTGACAATACAAAAAAAATTGAGATGAATTAAAAAATTTGACAAAATCTACATATTTTGATTTTTTCATATTAATTCAACAATGATTAATTGCACAAAACATATGATATACTAAAACAACTATATGTATTTTTAAGAACAATTTACAAAAGATTTCATTCAAAAAAAATTATATATAAATGTGAAAGGAATTAAAAAAACAATTTGCAATCCTTTTATAAAGTAATCGCATTGGTTCTTATTAACATGTTTTGAACCTTTTAATCAAGACACTAATTTGCCTTTCACTATAAACACATTATGATATAGTTGGACTCAAAGGAATTGGTGACAAAAATAAATATTGCAAGTGGGAAATTGTCAAAAGAATTTTAAAAGGTTAAAAAAAAATTAGTGTGCATTTGCATCTCTTGTAAATAATGAATGCAATGTCTTTCAAAGGTTTTCACTCCTATATGTTGCCACTTCACATTTTTCCTTATTGGCGAGATGGTCGTGGCCATGTCCCAAAATTATAGGATCAATTGATGATTGTCTTCATCCATGGCATAATTGCCTCTTCTTTGGTAGCTTTCCCCCAAATGTCATCTTTAGTGACATCCACTATGTTATTTTCACACTTGGATTTGCCTTGCCTTGGCACCTTTGTGTTCACACTTTTGACCAACGCTTTTCATTACACACCTAAATTACCTAACACATGACAAGCCATGCACTTGTCAATTTTGCCATTCATTTCATTTTGTAACCTTGAGCTAACCTCAACCCCTAGATAGGTAGGTGGGATTAAACTTGTTGTGAACTTGTTGTTGAAGGCCTCATTAGTTGGGATTAACATCTCCATCTCATGGCCTAACTATAAACTTGTCTAGTTCAAGAACTTAGTGTGCTGAAAACATCTCGTTAACCCCCTTTTTCAAACCTTCACTCATTGGCACCTATGCAATCACGAGTGTTGTCAAATTGGAAGTTGAACCTAGCCCAACACTTAAAATCATAACCTAATCCGCTTTGAAGGCCATCTCACAATGGTCATAACTTGAACCTTGATTAGCCAAATCTTCTCACTTGAGGGTTTACTTAGAAGGGCATGTCAATTACCTTCACATATAAACATCATATAAGTGAGACCTTAATAATACTAGGGTAAAATTTTCACTCACAAAATATTCATATCAAAACACTAACCTTTATCCTTTGCTAAAATCACCTCGTCCTAACATAATATAATGTGCATATCTTTTTATCATCCACAATAGATGATTGTCATCCATAGTGCAAAGCAACATGAAAGCCCAAATTAATTATTAGGCACCTTGTTGCTAAACCAATAAGTACTACAAATAGACCAAATATCATACTAGCTTGGCACATTCGACACTTTTGTGCTGAATATTTAATTATATTTCCAAAAAAATCAACAAAATCAAATTTTAAAAATAATATTCAACAAAGGTATCATTTGATTGTCATTGTGATTGTCAAGGTGCCTTATTTCTAAGCAAAATATTAAAAGATATTTCCAAGATTTTGGCGCGAAACTTTTAATTTTTTTGAAAATTGTCGAATCTTGTTTCTAATAATTAATTAGAGCCTAATATGTTAGGCTAGCATCAATGTTGGTTTTTTAAAAAAAAAATCATATAAAAAATTTGGCAAATTTTACCCCCAAAAAAATAGCAAAATTAGTCAAATTTACAGCAGAAAAACAAAAATTTCCAGAAATTTCCCAATTTGTATTGAATTAAATGAAATCATCTATGTTTTGTGGTCCCAGCAAGTGACCCCACCTGCTTCTAACCTGGGTTCAGGCAGTTCTTTGATTTTGTAACCCCTGGTTTGAATTCTGGGTCACAAAATCCCGGTTTTATTACCCCTGGTTCAGAATAAACCTACCTATGGTTGGTTCTCACGGGGTTTTGTTTTTGGTGAAAAAAGTCAGAGAACCAGCGGGTTCCAAGAAAGAACCGGCAGTTCAGGGTAAGTTCTTTCACTGGTCGGGGAATAAAACCGGTAGGTTAGGGCAGGGTAATAAACTGGGTAGCAGAAAATGCTACCGTCCGGGTAGGAAAGGGTATTTTAGGGTAACAAACGGATAGGGGAAAAACCAGCACCCTGGAAAGGTAGGTTAGGGTATCCAACGGGTAGGAGGAAAAACCGGCACCCGGGTAGGGTAGGGTAGGGTAATCATTGGGTAGCAGAAAAAACTTTCAGCCGAGTAGGGTAAATCATACCGGGTAGCAGAAAACACCTACCAGACCGGCAGGGTAACACAAAAGGGTCAACATAAGGAAAAAAAACCACAATCCGACGGTTATATTTTCCAGGGCTGCGTGTAACATAACCGGGGGGTACATAACAGCTTTGGCTGGCTTTGTGGTCCGAGAGCTTCATCTTTTCCGTTTTCTTTTGCTTCGCACGGGATGGTGATGATGGCCATGGCAGCTGCTGCTGCGGCAGCAACAGCAACTCCCTTCTGCGGCTCGCTAGCTTCGCCACAAGAGCAAGGAATGAGCATGAGGAAGAAAAGCGCTCTTTTCTCATCTTTTTGGCACCACCCATCATCATCATCGTCGTCAAGCTGGATTTCCCTGCGGAATAACAGAGCGCAGAACCGAAAGTTGTCTGCAGTGGAAGAACTTGCTGCTGCAGCAGCAGCAGCTCCCGAACTCGTTACCAAACGGAGGAGCTTGGTCGTGTTGTCTATGGCAGCAACAAAGAAGGGTAATAAGAAGAAAGGTGGTGGAGAAAGCACGGCGAGCAACAAGAATAGAGGAGCAGGAGGAGCAGGAGCCAAAGAAAGTGCTTATGCCAATGAGACTCGAAGAATCATACTGAGTGTTCAGAAACTTAGAAAGGTGATAGACCTAAACATATTCCTCAAGGAAATTTCCTCAAAATTCGCACAGAAATTAGAAAAGAAGTCCAAGAAAAAAATCCATTTGCAGATTATGTTTTCAAGGTTTGCATAATGCAGCAGCAGGTGAGAATTTCAAGTCTTTGCTAGAATTTTTCTGTTCAGGATTGTAGGGTAAGAGTTTTTTTTGGTGGGGGGGGGAGGGGGTTCAAAATTGTAATTTAATTTTAGTGAGGTTTGTTTGAATTCGTGCATGTGGATTGAATTGCTTCATTTGATTTGCTTGCTCATAGGTGACATCCACAGGGAAAGAATTGCTGAAAAATATCAATATTGGAATGTATTTGGGAGCCAAGATTGGTGTCTTGGGTCCAAATGGAGCAGGCAAATCAACTCTATTGAAAATCCTTGCAGGAGTTGACAAGAATTTTGATGGGAATTTGCACTTAGATCCTGGAATCCGAGTTGGGTACTTGCAACAGGTAAAACAAACATTGAATGGATCTATTGGCACTGATTTTATCTCATGGAACTCAATGAAGACCAAATGAAGACTTTGCTCAGAATTTAAATGTCAGGTGTTGGAATTGTTGTACTAATTCTCTATGTCAAAATGGCAATGATGTGGTTGTTACAAATCAAAATGCTCTTATGAGTTTAAATTGTGAGAATCTCTTTTTGTGATGGGGTTTAAGGGTTGTGTTATTCAAAAGATGCACATGTCCCTGATGTGGGAGAATGGGTTTTTGGCAACTGCAGGAACCAGAGCTAGACGATGAAGCAACTGTGATGGAGAACATTGAAGTATGCATGAATTCAGACCCATCATCTTGTAATGAAAATTTGCATTGAAAACAGATGGTCCAATGGGAAATTATAGCAGTTTGTCCAAGTTTTATTCATCAACACCCTTTTTTGCAATAAATTCCCCTTCTGTATTGTTAAGGTGCAGAATGGGAAACTGGTGATGAAGTATACAAAAGTATCATTTAGCGCATGTTTTGAATATTGATCCCAGTTGTGTCATTTTGTGATTTGTTCCTTGTAGCCAGCAATAGCAGAAACACGACGATTATTGGCAGACTTTGAACAGGTATGGAAATGTGCTTTGTCCCACCATTCTTGAACCTGGCTTTGACTTCTTTCTGGCACACTGTATATAACAGGTGTGGACAGATGCCAGAGGACCCACCTCACTGAAGACGGCTCAAGGATTTAGCGGTCTAAGGGTTAAATGCTTCAAACTGGCTACTGCCATTTTGTGAGATTGATCACCTAATATCCTGAACTCTGTGAAACTTTTGTGTGACAGGTGAGTGTGGATATGGCTAGACCGGATGCTGATATTGACAAATTGATGAGCAAAATGGAACACTTACAAACTGCTCTAGATGCTTGCAATGGGTGGGAGCTGGAGCGCCAAGTTGAGGTTTGTGGCACCCACTGCCACTAGTTTTTTATTTTGTTGTTATAAATTCCATAATTAGGTTTTTTCAAAAATTTGTTTCATTGAATTATTTCTTCTAATTAGTTATTTATGGGGGATTGTGGTGAGTTTGCAGCGTGCATTAAATGCTCTACGATGCCCTCCATCAGATTCGCCAGTTGTAAATTTAAGTGGAGGTGAGCGGCGGCGGGTGGCTCTTTGTTCTCTTTTGCTTCAGGTTTTTTTTACTTCACACCTGTCTTTCTGTTTCTCTTTTTAAAAGTATCATAGTACTAGATGCAGTAAATGTGAAGACAGAGTTCCTGACAGAACATGAACAGTGATAGGACCATAGAAAAACCCATCCAAAATTTCTCACGTGATTTTGGGATTTGTGTACATACCAGTTTAGAACGGTTGGGGAAATGAGAGTGGGTTTTTCGTGTAGACACCAGATGTGTTGCTTTTGGATGAGCCGACAAATCATCTGGATGCAGAAGCTGTGGCTTGGCTGGAGCGGTATCTTGCAGAGTTCAAGGGAACTGTCGTTGCTATTACTCATGACCGCTACTTCCTTGATAATGTTAGTTACCTGAACTTGAAAGACAGACGAGTGTGCAAAGTCCAATAGAGATAGTAGTTGTTTGTCCAATTTCTTGTCTTCAAACATGGGTGTCATGAAGGTTACAGAGTTTCAATGACTTGGGGCGATTGCACAACATTCTGCAAATTTGGTAGGTGGTTCTGGGCTCATTGAGAATTGCATACGGTAAATGGGCATCAGGAGCCTAACATCCTTCATTTGCTTGTGCCATTCCTATCACTGGGGAGGGAGCTGTGAGTTTCTGCTGATCCATGCTGCTCTGCATCAGTTTGCATATCAATTGTGTAGTTGCAGGTTTCAGTTTTGAGGTTTGCAGTGACATTTTGTGAGTGTTGGTTCTGGCTTTCGGATTTGGACAGGTAGCCGGGTGGATTCTAGAGCTGGATAGAGGACAGGGCATTCCGTTTGAAGGCAACTATTCAGCTTGGCTGGATAACAAGGTTTACATCAACCTCTTACATTCTTGTATCTCATTCCACCATGCTGAGTTCTTTTGAGTTTTGTTGATTCTTTCTCTCTCCAAATCCCCATGACACTTTCAGTTCCTGGACAATGCGGATTGAGATTGGATTTTACAAGGCTGCTGCTCATGTCTATGCTAAAAGGGTGTGGTGTGATTTTGGTGGGATGCTGGAAAGGCCAAACGAATGGATGTGGAGGACAAGCAACAAACGGCATTGCAACGGACCATTCACCGTGAGCTTGAGTGGATTCGATCAAATGCAAAGGGTCAACAAAAGAAGGGCAAGGTATGGAAAATGATGCAACATTCACTTCCTTGCACAGTAATGTTACCGATCTTCTGAAGCATGTTTCTAAGAGAGTGGCCATCGGAACTGCCACAAAACAGCATTTAGTATTGACATCAAGGGCTGTCCTGTTTTGCTTTAAACTTTTGAGCTCTGTGTAATTGTCCCAGGCACGTGAACGAGCATATGATGAGCTTCTTCAAAAGGCAAGTGAGTACCAAAAAACAGATCGACTGGAGTCAATGTTTCTTCCACCAGGTCCTCGTCTTGGAAATGTAGTAGTTGAAGCACAAGCTTTGCGAAAGGGTTTCAATGGTCGCCTCCTTGTTGACAATCTGAATTTCAGCCTCCCACCAGGTGGTAAGTATATATGAGCATTACCATGCCAATTATTTTTCTGTTTTTTTCTTGAGTGTATTTTTCCAGACTCACCTAAAAGCTGCCCAAACATGGGGTGAAGGTCCCAAAAATGGTGAAAGTTCAAAAAACCATTTGAAGAAGAGGAAGAAGATGAAACCACATTGCCTTTGATTTGGGTATTGGGGTTGTAGGCGTTGTTGGTGTCATTGGCGGCAATGGTGCAGGGAAGACAACTCTTTTCCGCATGATTATGGGTCAGGTATATGCTTGTTCTTGCGCCTGATGAAAATCCTTCCATCCTTTCATGATCTTGTTTTTGTTTCAATTGCAACAAAGATGCTGTGGGAGATCTATGTTGTAGGGTCTTTTTATTTTCATGGCTTTTTTCATGCTGGGCAATGGTTGGCAAATCTTCAATAGAAAGTGTGCCTCACCCAGGGGTGGGATATGGTGTGGTAAAACAAACTTCCAGGATACAGCAGATGAAGGATTTCTCAGAGTGGGTGAAACAGTAGCACCCCTCTATGTTGACCAATCAAGGGATGCTTTATCAGCTGATAAAACTGTTTTCCAAGAAATTACTGATGATCTTGAGGAGATTGTGCTCGGTGTGATTCTGAACTCAATACATACACATCATTATGAGGGGTTTTTCTTTTCCTTCATTTAGTTTGTCTGCTGCAGAAGATTTGATTTCTATCAAATTGAGTTTTTTGAGGCGCCATTCTTTGTAGTTTTCTCATGTTGCAAAAAATGATTTTTCTGTTTAACAAGATTGTCTTCTTCTTTGGTGGGGACAATAAAAAAGGTGACCGGAAGGTGAATGCACGAGCATATTGCTCTTGGTTTAATTTCAAGGGTCCAGATCAACAAAAGAAAGTTAGCATGCTCTCAGGTGGAGAACGCAATCGGTGAGTGCTTTGTTTTACAATTCAGTTTCTATATTGTTTTCTGCTGGAACTAATTGTTGGGTGATGAAGAAAATAACAAGATGGTATTTGTGTTTCAATCCCCAAAGAAAAAAACCACATGTTGAACTTTGACATCGAGTTCCATGATCTGGTGCAGGTTACAATTAGCAAAAGTAATGAAGAAAGGTGGCAACTTGCTACTACTGGATGAACCAACAAATGACCTTGATGTTGACACGCTACGTGCCCTGGAGGATGCCATTCAGGATTTTGCAGGTAAGAAACAAATGCTCCTGCCACCATTCTCTCTCTCTCTCTCTCTCTCTCTCCATTTTCTCTCTGTTTTCTTCCTCAGCTTTTACAGGTTTTTCCCCATTTCTTAACTTTTTCCCCCATTTCTTTCTCTTTCTATTTTTGTGTTCCTCTTCGGGTTTCTTCTTTGGATATTTTTTGGGGGTCTTCTCCTTCTCTGTGTCTTGTTCTTGAGCTAGCTGGCATTGTGGGCAAGTTAATTTTTTCTGTTACTGCTGTTTTCTTGTGGCAGAAATTCAATTTGCTGGTTCAATGTTGGATGTTTAACCCCTAGCCCATTGCTAGGAATTGCTGGGAAAATTAACCCCATGTCTTGTGTTGTTTTCAATATAATGCATGACAGGCTGTGCGGTAATTATATCTCATGACCGATGGTTTTTGGATCGAATTGCCACTCACATTTTGGCATTTGAAGGCGATTCACAGGTGTGTGTGATTTAAGGAAATTTATTATTATACTTCAAAAGCACCATCTGAGAGAAAGTGTGAGTTGTGTTCAAGTGGAATTGTCTGTTTTGATTATCACATTTTGATGAAATTTGTTTTGGAAGCAGGTTACTTGGTTTGAAGGCTCATATTCAGAATATGAAGCAGATCGAAGAAAGAGACTGGGGAACAAGGAACCAACTAGGATTAGATATGCTGCTCTAGCAGCCTGAAACAAATCCCAATGGAAACAAGATTAATCCCTTCAAAACAGATGTGAAACTGGGAGGATTTCAGTTCCAATTTTTCAAGTTTGTTTCTTTGGGATGGAGTTCATTAGGATTAGCGAGGAGCATTCTGAAAAATGTTGGAGAGGTTGTAATGGTGCACTTGTGTTGCTGAGAAGTAGTGTACTATTGATGATTTCTCAATGATGGTTAAAGCTTATAGATAAGTATGTTTTTGTCTGTGTTTTACATATTAGAAGAAAAGGCATTTGGTTCAACAGTCTTACCTGAGAAAGCAATGATAGAAAGCACTTGTGATCTCAGGAGATCTTCCCAAACCTTCAATACTTTCTCCGGTCCTGCTTTCGAAACAGTTTGGTGTTTTTTGCTTTTGCAAACCAATGGTGCACATTTGCAGTACATTCTGTGATGTGCAATTGGATAGGAAAAGTAGGACTCAATATTGAAACCCATAGTAGTCTTCCTCCTTTGAAAAGCTTCAAGTTGAAGTGGGCCTGGAATTCGACAATGTTTTGACCTTTTCAAAAGACACTCCCTTCTGTAGCAGAGGCTGTAAGAGGCTGGTTTGTAGCTGGGAGATTGACAATCTGATCCTTTTGCAGATTCCCCAAAATTTTAAGCTCTTCCAGAGTTGAATCCAAAGTTTGTTCTGAGGCTGTTGAACTTTCCAATATGGTGAAGTGGTTGCAAGATATCACAACTCAAACCCGTCTTTTGAGTGTATTTTTTGTCTGAGTTTGATGTGTGATATACAGATACCCGAAGACTTGACTGTTGTGAGCTCTCACTTCATTGCAAGGATTAGTCTATGCACATCTCAACCAGTGTTGGTCTGGTATCAACTTTTGAACATATGAATCTGGTTCCCGTATTGGGTACTTCAAAAAATTTCCAAATTAGCCTGATTCTAGTATTGGATCCTTTCTAAAACTTTCATACCAGTCTAGGCCTGGGATGATTGGGGTCCAAGACTGATTTTTGGCTGGTATGAGGCAGTTATACACCCAGTAGCAGTGAACTATTTTTTTGCTGAATTTCTGGCACTTGGTGACATTAAAAAAAATGAAAAAAAATTGAAAAATTTCGTTTTTTTTTGGGGCTGTAAATTTGACAAAATTTAATTTAAAAAAAAAATCACCAAACTTTCAAAACCACAAAATTAAAAATAAAAATAAAAATAAAAATAAACTTTGAATATTTACACCATTGTTCCTTTATAAAGAGAGAGGGTGTGTGCTGCATCAACCACTTCAGTGAAACTTTTTTTGTGTGAAATTTTGCCAAGTTGCCACACAGATTCAAGTTTGTTGTGGCAAGGGACTTTTATTCATGAGAATAATTAGTCATATTTAAACATTTTTGGCTTGAATCGCCAGGATTCTATATGAGGTTGAAACAAGTACATAGCCAAAAAAAAGAAAAGGGAGGATTCTTAAACTTTTTCAACTTTCATACTTTTTTTGTTGCCAAATTTGGCTAAATTTTCTTACGGTTGATTGCAACTTGTGCTACATAAAAAATTTGACCCCCCAAAAAAAAAAAAAAAACCTCCCGGGATCACATGTGGTTATGGTTTATTTGTTTTATTTTGTTTTCATATTATTTTGTCACCCTTTTTTCTTTTTTAATTAAAAAAATTCCCGCCCTTTTTTAATGACTGGATGAGCCAGTCAGAAATTTTAAGTCTTCCTTGCCACAGGAGAAGAGGGGAAAAAAATTCAATCCATTACAGTGAAGCTGCAGCTTACGAGATTCGAACTCGCAACCACTCGTGAGGTGGTGGAACCCCACAAACCCTAATTACCACTGCGCTATTCATAATTCTCTTCGCCCAGTCCTCACACGCACAGAGAGCGAGAGAAGAGACGAAGATTTCTTGTTTGCGTGGGCGAGGGCGATTGTGAGAAAGTGTGGGGGAGAGATCGCGTGGCCGCGCGCGATTGTGAGAAAGTGTAGGGGAGAGATCGCGTGGCCGCGCGCGCGCGCGCGAGAGAGTTAGAGGCAGAGAGAATTGAAGCAATGGTGAAACTAGAACTCACAACGGTTGGATCCACACGCCGTCAAGTACTGGAGCTACCTTCGTCTCAAGTTCAGGTAATGGTTGTTTTTCCTGAACAGAATCTGTTTGGAGATCCAATCGCAAATCCTTGGTCGGTGTTTGTCAGAAACAGTGTTTTTCGTTCCTTCTTCTTCTTCTTTATATCGGTGATAGATTTTGGTGGGGGGTTTCTTTTATTAGGTGAGTGAGGTACGAAGAATGGTGGAAAAGGAGCTAGGATTACCATACGAAAGATTGAAGCTCGTTGTCGGGGGCAAGACTCTCGAGGACGAAAACAAGGGAAAACCTGTGACAGTTAGTTTTGTCGATGGAGGTAATAATGTCCTTTGTTTTGTATGAACCAAAATCAAGCATCGCTGAAAAACATAAATCACAACCAGGAATGAAGATGGAAGATGAATGCCTATAAAGCAAGCAAGCAAAGCATCTCTGAAAACATAAATCGCAACCTGGATTGTAGGTGGAAGATGACTACCTACCTATAAGGGCACATGGAGAGAGAGAGAGAGAGAAACAAGGGCTCATTGACTGACCTCTCGTTTTTAGGTCTGTCGGTTTGCAGATTCCATGATTGCAATTGTCGCACCAAAAGCACCTCCAAAACATATCACAACCAGGAATGAAGATGATGAAGATGATGAAGACCTTGTAAGTCCCCTGAGATTTCGAGCAATTATTTTTTTTCTCTTCTCCGGAATATACAGTTTCTGGTTGATCATCACCTAACCCTAGCAAAGAAATTTCTGAGCTTACAATTCATGACACCGAGCTTCTCTTCACCCTAAGGCTAACCTTACAAGCCTGACACCAGGCTTTCTCTTTACTCTAAGGCTAACCTACAAGCATGACACGAAGCTTACACTTCAACCTACTAAGGCTGAGGCTGAAGTCTTTTGATGGTGGAATCATGCTTGATAATGACCATTAGTTTGGGAACCATTAGAGAAGGACTATTTTTCGGCAACAACTAAAACACAATCATCATGTGGGAGAATGCCAGAAGATGAGATATTAGGAGTAATTGTTTTCATGGAACATTTTTTTCTTTGCAGAGATTCAAACTGCATGAAGCAGCATCTCCTATGCAGAAGTATATTGCTACAATCATGCAGGAGAAACTAAAAATCCCAGGTACCTTCTTACCCTAGAATGGATCTTCACCAATTTTACGTGTACATCATATCTTCACCTCTTTTAAGGCCTCTTTTATTAAGGTTTCCTTATCTGCAAGGTCGTGAAGAGCTTGGAGTTATGAGTGGAGCTTTTGAGTTTTGGAAACTTTGATTGTTGAGTTTTTGCATCATGATACATAGTCACTATCACAATGGTGTTTTTTTTTTCCTGTGGGGGTTAACTGAGTTTTGAGAATTGGGAATCTTGGGAACAGATCTAGTTCTTACGGTGTTTTTCTTCCTTAGCCTTCGAGCTTGGCTTCTCATCGTCATCTGGTTCTTACTCGCTCCTCTTGCTCACCAATGGGACCTGGGACCTGTGTATGTAAGTACCTACACATTGCTCTCTCCCTCTTCTAGCTCTTCAATATCCATACATGTGGCTGTGCTTTCTGCACATGCATGTAACACTGTCACAGTCATTTTAAAATTTAGTTTCTTAGGGTTAGGGTTTCCTGTTCACTGAGATGAGGTCAGAGGTGAAACCTTAATTTTCAGGTCACCTCTCAGTTCTATTCAGGTTGACTTAAATCGCACAGTACAGAGGAGAACTCCATAGTTTGAGAACTCCATAGTTGATTTCCAGAGAAGTCCATAGTCTATGGAGTCTATTCAGGTTGGAATTCTGGTGTAAAGTACGGAGACATCTGTACTCTCTAACTCTGGTGTCTTCTGGATGTCCTAGATTATTGTTACAGCATTCTCAATTATTGTTTTCAATCTTGGAAAGCGTCAAGCAGGAGAAGCAAGGTTAGGTCACTACCTAACCCCTAGAATGACTGTTGGCCATTAATCAACAATGCCAGATATAATAATTCATCTGCTGAGTGCACAGATAAGAGCAGTAGAAGAACAGGATAGCTAAGCATCTTAAAATGGATATTTGGCAAGAGATATGTGATGAGTCTTTTAGTATGTTATGAAGTTGTTCCACAAAAGCCAGAGATTTATACAAATGGCAAGTTCAAAGCTTTACCTCCCTTACAAGTGGTCACATGTCTGAATGGCAAGTTCAAAGCTTTACTTCCTTTACAAGTGGTCACATGTGTAAATGGCAAGTTCAAAGCTTTACCTGCCTTCAAATGGTCACATGTCTTGTGATGCTTCATGCTTCATGGGCTCTTGTAGTGAAAAATTTCTTGGTGGTATGCAGTGCTTATTCAATCTTCAATGAGGGCTTTCGAGAGCTGCCTGGCACACTGAATGCAGAGCGATTAGACCGAGATATTCGAGCTGGTCAGTTCTGAAAATGATTTTTCTTCTATATGCATCAATTCCTTTAGGGTCGGTAAGAGATACAAAAACTAGATGTTCGCTGCAAATGCAGTATCCCTCAGAATCAATCACTTTGAAGCTGTCAGACAGTAAACAAATTTTATGTGTGTACATGACAACTTCCTTTGTCTCACATGGTGATTGATCCCCTTATGAGCTGTGAGATATTGTATGAACATAACTCAAGATGTACGATAAAAGAAACAAACCAACCGACCAGTGCATTTCCTAAGCAGTCATGTGCAAAGTTGGCAGAGCATTGTGTCTAAGTAAATGTATAGGCTAAATAGTCTGTGCCTGGTTTTGAACCACTACCGAATTGGCATACATTGCAGGAACCAACGCCAGCTCTCAATGAGATTTGGTGCTGATTAAAGTATTCTTAGGGCTAGGAATCATCTAATCCTTGGGATTAAAACAGGGAGGGTAGCACTCACTAAAATGTGAGGATGCTTACCTCACATTTGAGTGCTTATTATGGTCTACGTATTTTTGATCTTGTGCATGGGACTAGTCTGAGGAAAAATGATGTCCCTTTCAGTTGGCGATGTCGTGACTTCCCCTGGCATGAAAATGACAATCATGGTCAGCTTTGCCACCTTTAGAAAATAGGAGAAAGGTCGATCTTCAATACGTTTGTGTGTTACCATTGAATTGGAATTCCACACTGATTGGTAGAAACGTTGTGGATTTTTTCAAACTGCTACTTTTGAAAACACATCGTCACTTTTGTCTGGACCTGAACTGCATCTTCTATGTTCTTCCTTGCAATAGGTGTTGTACCATAGGTGGAATCATCCTATTAGCTCACTAAAAGGATCAAAGACAAAAGGAAAGTGCAGTTATCAAGATAATGTGTTTTACCTTATGCTTATCAGGAGGGTATGCCCTTTTCCAACAAAGGACTGATCTGCGACGGGGTTTTAACCTCCTGATTGTTGTTTCCATGCACCATCGAAAGAACACCACATGAAGCAGATCGTACACAAAAATGTTAAGATCAACACATGAACTTTTTGCATCAAATGATCAAATTGTTGCTCATTCTGCCTACTTGGGTGCAGCAGCATTTTGGATGTCACTTGTACGTTGAAGTTCAGTACTTACAAATTCTGTTGATCAGATGTCATGGCCCCCCCGCCCCTTGTCTTGGGGAGTTTTTGCAGGATTGACCTCTTATGTTGGGCTTGAGTTTCATCCAACACCCTTTGATGTTGCAGCTCTGTTACTTTTTCACCCCTATGCTGTGGTTCCAAGGCTTGCCATTCTTTGTGTTCACCTCCAGAGCTTCTGTAGCCTTTCTCCTTTATCCTAGGGAAGGATTCACTTGACTGCCTTGACATCTCTCTCTCACTCCTAAGTCTGCTCCTCCTCAAATCCTTCTCCTTTTGTGCCACAGTGGAGATATTGTTGGACTTGTCTGGTGTCTCACTCTCACTCTGAAGTCTGCTAGTGCTTGCTCTCCTGGCCTCCTGGCTCTTGCTAGACTCTGCCTCTTGCATTCTTGCAGAGGGATATGAACTCTCTTGTTCTGTAATGACAAAGGGTTGTCGAGGCTTGTGTCGTGACTGATGGTGATTGTTGCTTGAATTCAACACTGCCAATTGTCCAGCAGATGAGTTCTCCTCTACTGCAATACCCTTGAGCTTGATGTCTTTTGTGTCACTTGGAGAAGGTCCTATTGAACTGTCCACTAGGTTTCTTGCAATTTTTTTGAAACCATTATCCACGGTGTTGTCAAGGGATCTTGCTAGGCTCATTTGAAGCTCAACAGGACAGTTTAGCACCATTTGAAAAGCATGGCAAATTTGACTCCTGGACCTTTCTGCATTCACTTTGTGGCGCAGCTGCTGGAACTCCAATTGGGCAATGGCATAAGTGTCATCTGCCCAAAACCCCAATCCGCACAAATCTCTGTCAACAATTTTTGGAGCCATAATACAGACAGTTTTTGTAGAGATCTTCCTTGTTTTGTGAAGTAGAGCATTCTTTGATTGATGACAAACACCAAGGAGCACATTGCAAGCAAAAGAAGAATCCTACCATTGGCAACATGGACAGCAAGTAAGTTGCCATGATGAAGTAGGAGTTGTTGCATTTCACCAGAAAATTGAATCACTTGAAGGACCTGATTCCAAACATCCTCCAAATTTTGATGGTGAAGCCTCCAAAAACTATTAGAATGTAGCGGCTTTGAATACTTAGAAGCATTCAATACATCATCAGCTGGCACACCACTTACTCCCACCTGATGCTGCTGTTGTGATCTGTGCTTATGCTGGTAGTGGACATAGTCCAATGATGATTCAGCAGGGTGCACCTTGGCTTCTGCTTGAATGCCTGATTGATGATTTTTCCTCCTCATCTCCAAGTACATGGCAGCAAGAGGCCTTACAGCAGTGGCACCAGTTGATTGTTGAGAGGTCTCAACCTTCCTACTAGCTGAGACTTGTTCATCCATGGTCACAAGTGCCCTTGACTGCAAGGATTGTCCCATTGTATTATCCTCTTTGCCAGGTTGAACCTTGAATGAAACAGGGCTCTGGGGGATACTACTATTGTTGACAGAGGATAGAAAGGAGCGATCAGGTGCGAATTGCAGGAGAGCAGCTGTTAACCAGGTGGGTCGATCGCCTGCGACTCGTAGCTGCTTTTCTGCCTCTGATAACACCTTCAGTGCTTGACGAAGTCGTCTGAGTTCTTCCTTTCTTGCTGCAATTACATAAAACACATCAGAAAAGTTGAGATATGGACACTGCATCTGCTGATCATCATAAAGCAGACTCATAAAACAAATCATTTTCTTCTCTTATTTCTGACTCCTGACCCACTCTCAAATTCAACATTCATCACACATACTTCATTCTCAAGAAAGGGACTGGAACATTGTCCTCAATGCAAGGGCAAAAACAGGGCTTCAACATGTCAGGACAAATTGCAGCTGAATTCTTTCAAATAATTTTTTTCTGTGCTTCAAAAGTTGGCCTCCACAAAATAGGCTTGACTGTTCACTTACAGAAGTTTCTTTTGAAAAAGCAGCCCTCTCCATGAATCTCACGTTGCACACTGATTGTACCGGCAAGAAGGTCAGTTATGAGCGTTGCCAATTGTGATGCCAATGACAAAGGATCCACACCCAAATCCAAAAGCTGCCGCATACGTCTCACAGTGTGTACTGTATTGGCAGAAAGTGCCAAATCCAGTAAATCTAACAGCTTGTTCTCTGGAATCAATCCCACCTGTGGACAAGAGTATAAACCCCAGCCTCCATCACTCAACCCCAAAAAACACAACTACATAATGCGTAAAAACCCCTAATTTCATCTTTTGAGGTAGTTCAGAGAGGCACAACTACTTCCCACTAATCTAGATCCAGTATCAATCCCACCTCCAACAATGGTACAAAAATTGAAGCTTCCATTACTAATCCCCAAAACAATTGATTATGACATACTTAAAAAGCCCTTATTGCATCTTGTAGCTAATTTGGAGAGGCATGGAAACAGTTACTTCCCCACTAATCTAGCACATAGGAAATGCACAAGTGCACTGCCTGCTGATCATCTATATACACATATATCACTAATTTTTTTGAATCCACAGGTTGGTAGTAGTAGCCTTCTCATAAAACTTACAAGCTCTCGAACCATATCTGAGGAGATGGTCTTGTCCAAGAGGCTGAGTTGATCCAATATCATCTCTGCATCTCGAAGTGATCCATCTGCTCTTGATGCAATCACTGAAAACGCATCCTTATCAACATCCAAACTTTCCTTCACCGCAAGCCATTGAAGACGTTTGATTATATCAGACTCCTTCAATTTGCAGAAGGAGAATCTCTGACACCTGCGAGGCTGTGTTTTTCATTGTCATTCCACAAAAGAAAGGCAAGAGGATTAGGGTTAAACCCAGATAGGTATATTTGATTTCATTCACAGTATCAAAAGATATTGTGTTTGACACTTGGTTGTGTGTATTTTTTGGTGATTGCATTAATCTAAGATTACAAAAAGTCCACAGAAGTCGCAGCAAATGAAACAAGCACATGTAAATTGGGTTTTTGTTGTTTACCTGGAAATCACGGTCAGAGGTAGCTGCTCCGATTCTGTAGTGATGAGAATGAATACTACATTGGCAGAAGATGATGATGAAGATGGTGGTTCTTCCAAGAGTTTGAGGAATGCATTCCAAATGTCAGTACTCAAGAGATGGCAACCCTCAACAATGAACACTTTGTATCTAGCTTGATATGTTGATGAGAAGTTTTGTTGCATGATGGAAGATCTCATGGTTGCAAGGTCCACATTCGTACTTGCAGCATCGATTTCCTTCACATCAGAGTCTCCTCCTCCTTGATTCTGATGAGATCTGCTTCCACATTGCTGGCAATTGCCGCATGGTCGTGATTCTGATGCGAGGCAATTGAGAGCAGCAGCAAAGATACGTGCTGTTGTTGTCTTTCCAGTTCCACTTGGCCCTGTGAATAGATATGCAGGTGCAACCTTGTCTTTCAGAATTGCCATGGAGAGTGTCTTCACCACCATGCCCTGACCTACAAGCTCATCAAAAATTTTGGGTCTGTATTTCTGGCTCAAAGTCCTGTGCATTTGCTTCTCTTGAGCTTGAGAAAGTTGTTGGGTTGTTGCAATCTTGGCTGCATTTTGCAACAGACCACCAGTTTTCTCTTCTTCCTTTGCCACTCCATGTCTGTCTTCTGCACCCAAGCTACGTTTTGATCCAAGTTCTTGCTCAGCATGAGAGGAGACAACAACTGTAGTGCTACTCGGTGCAAGTTCTAGAACAAAATCTGTGGAATCGCTGTGATGAGATTCATCGTCTTTGTTGATCAGCAAGGGGAGAGGACTTGCTGTACTCCTCCCAAGGTAGTAATCTTCATCTTCTTCTTCTTCTTCTTCTTCTTCTTCTTGCTGGGATAGAAAAATCAATCCTGTTTTTGAGCTTGCACCAGCAGCAGTATTCACCTTTCTTTTCCTCTGGACAGCAGGCGTCGTCTTCGACTTCTTCTTCTTCTTAGTCACCAGCTTCGCAACAGGATTCCCAACAGAAGGCTTGCCTTCATGATTCTTCTTGTTGGAGGACCGCTCCCATGGTGGTCTTCCACAACCTTGTTGTAACAAAAGCTCCAGTTCGTTGTACACTACGACAGGAGGGTTTACAGGAAGAACCTGCTGTTGCTGCTGCTGAAAAGGTTCATCATCCCTGTATTGATGTTGTGTTGTTTTCTTCTTCATCAAGGAACCTCCTACTCTCGGCTGTCGTCGCCCTTCTCGCAAACCATTTCTGACTGTTTCCTCCAGAATCGGCATTGTTGCTGTTTCTGGCTTGCTCTTCTCGGTGTGCAATTTGCTTCTATTTGTAGTAGCTCTTGATTGCTTTGTGAGGAGCAATGGTGAGCTACCTTCATGGCGACGTGAAGATGATGACGATGCTCGACCTCTTTTGCTCCATATCGTAGTTTGTCTTCCCACCGGGCTAAGCTCCTCCTCCTCCTCCTCCTCTTCGTCCTCTTCAGTCTGAAACATGCTCTCTCCAGGATCACTGCCATGCAAATCTCGGTGTCGTGGATGAGCGTTGTTGTTCGATTCCTCAGAGAAAATTCGCTGCTTCACGAGGTTCAAGTCTCTTCTTCTCGCAGTAGCAGCAGCATCTCCTTCCCAACCTTCTTGTGCATCCTTCTCCTTGTCTTTCCTCCTATTGCCTGCTGCTGCAGAATAATTGACAGAAGAGATGATCCTCTTTTGAGAATCGCTTGAAGCTTTTCTCTCTACACTCCAATCTCTTGAACCACCTCCATTGCTCCATGGATGATGATGATTCACCACCTCTTCATACAGGCTCAAGCTTCTCAGTCTCGATCCTTGCGTGCTAAACTCGTCAATTCGCGTCGTTGTTGCTGAACCTGCTTCAATTTGCAGCTCCCCCTCCAGATGGTAAGCTGCCGGATGCTGCTGCTTCTTCTCCATAATCCATTTCCCGTTTGCTCCTTGACTTTCGGTTCTTGTGTCGTCGCTGTTCCTGTGCTGAACAGGTAGCGGCGACGCCGAGGCCTTTGAAGCTCTTTGAAGAAGTAAAGCATTCCTCTGATTGGATGTCGCCTTAAACTGCGAGTTACTAGAGTTTTCACTTGGAGCTGCTCCTCCACCAGCATCATCTCTTGTCAACCGGTGGAGCTTCTTCAGTCCCAGAAGAGAGGAGGCTCCAGAAGAGGCGGCGACCAAGGGAGTGGAGGTGACGACGGGGTCGTGAAGCGACCTAGCTTTCTGTGAGGGTTTGAGCTCTCTCATGAGCTGCAGCTTTGCTGACGCTTGCCTGTGCAAATGGTTGCAGATATGGATACAATTCGTCAAGTGCAAATGTGTTGTGAAATGCGATCTTGTTGTATTCTTCTTGCCTAAGATGAAGCTGCCGGTAGTTGTCTTCTGAGGAGGAGGAGCTTTGCCCGGCCTCCTGGTCATAATACTACAAGAAGCAACAAACGACGCTCGCGCGCGCTGCTTCGGAAAAATAACAACAACAACAACACGCTACAGCTTCTTACAAGACATAATAAAAGCCGTGGGCTCCAATCCCCCACCATCCTTCCTCCCAATGCGTCGCAAATGCACATAGATTAACAATCCTTCAACAATCTCGACACACAAAAAGTAGTATCTAAAATGGGCAGCAGCAGCAAGAGAAGAAAAAGAAGTGTGTCGTCTTCTTCGCCGTCGTCGTCTCGTCTGCTCACACATTCACATACATCGCCGATATGTCTTCACTCTACCGATGCAAAATAGTTGATTGCAACAACAATATAAAAAACTCGTCAATAAAGATAAAAGGAGACCGCCGCTGCAGTGACAACAGCAGCAACCGCCGCCAAACAAGAAAATGATTGCGATGCCAGCAATCAATCAAGCAATCAAGCTAGCCAAGCAAGAATACTAACATACATAAATAAAAAACCAGAGAACCAAAAACAAAGAAAAGCTTCCAGAAACAAAAAAAAAGCTTAGAAACAATTCAACTACTGCTATTACTACTACTACTATGCAAAAAACAAAAACAAAAGCAACAACAAGCTGTCAACAACCATCTGTCAACAACTAAATTAGAGATGTGAAAACAAACAAGATGATGCAACAGAGAAGTCTAGTTGTGAGGATTTTGTGTAAGAAAAAATAATAATCTAGAGACTGTGGATCGTTGCTTACCAGAAAATTCTACATACATAACCTTCCAGCATTTTGTCGTCGATTCACAGCTTTTTGGACTTCGCAAATCTTCTGATGCTGTTGCTGCTGTTGCGGCTACTGCTCCTATTGCTTTTTCTTCTTTCTCTGTCTTTTGTCAGTTTGTCTTCTTCCATCTTCAAAATAAACTACTACACACAAACAAAGCAAACAAAACAAAAATGCACAGAGTTCAGATGGCAGAGACTCCAGGCCACTTCATCAACCTCGTCACACTCTTCTCTCTGTCTCTTCTCTTTCTCTTTCTCCTTTTGGATCCGTTCTTTTTTCTTTTTTTTTAAAAGCTTGCCAAGTGGTGTTGCTGCAGCAAGAACAATAAATACAGCTACTGTTGTGGTTTTTTCTCGTTCGTCGTCGTCGTTGTTGTTTCTTTGTTGCAAATATTTTTTCCACTGCTTTTGTTGAGAAAAAACACACCTGCGATGAATGAGGAGGCACAAGGGCACAAAGTGTGTATGTTATTATTGGCTCTCTGCCTGCCTCCAGTGCTTGCTTGCTGTAACAGAGACAGAGGGCGGGGGAGAGTGACACACAGAGAGAGACACACAGACAGAAAGAGAGAGAGACTGGGGAACGACGTAGTTTCCAGTGTATTTTAGAATCAGCTTAATTTACCCGCAGGTTATAACCCGGGTATATACTCACCCCAGACAGTAAAAACACCAAAAACTCAATTTGGTACAGAGCCTTGGTTCTCAAATTTTTGGGTATTGATTTTTTTTTTTTTGGGGGGATGGGTAAATTATTTACTCACCTGGTATTGAATTTAAAAATTTTTAATCACTTACTCGGATGATGATTGGAATTTTATCCAAGTAGGTTATCTATCAATCTTAACATCTTAAAACACGTTTTAAATTTTAAAAAAAAATAGAAGAACAGAAAATAAAACACTAATAAATTTTTTTAAAAAATCTTATAACCTACCCTACCCTAGTTAGGTAATAAAGCAGGTGATTTTCAAGCCGAGTATCTGAGAATTGACCCTTATGCACATAATCAATGATCGTCAAAGAAATAATCGAGTAAATTGATAACCGATGAGTATTATTACTTTCGATAGTGAAATTGATAACCGATAAATTGATTCTTCAATAACCTACCTGGTTGGTTACGAGTCCAAACCAATTAGCAGGCAAGACTCTCAGGATGTTACCCTCCAAAAATTATTTCACATCCAAGTTTAGTTACGTATTTTTTTCCTGCCCTGGCCATAAAACTAAAATTGGGATTGCAAATAGGTCGGATACTAAAAGTACTAATAGCAAACAACCTGGACCAAAATCAAACTATCTAGCCAATCAATAGCAGGCGTTAGCTTGTTAGGTTTTGATGTGCATTTTACCAACCTCAAGAGTCAGCAAAGTGTGCAAAAATGCTGAGCCAAAACCATTTGGGAGAGCCGAACTGGCATGTTGTGTATACGTGTGTGTATATTAATTTGTTTGTGTGATTGATTGTTTAGCTTTTATTAGCTAGTTGCAATCCTTCATTCATTGATCAATTAATTAATTAATTAATTAATCTAGTCATTAATTGATTGATTGGTTTGATTGTGTGATTGACCTGGATTAATGCAATTTGTGGGTTTTTTTTTTTTTTTTGGTGGAGGGGCCAGGGGTTTTTTTTTCAACTTTTGTTATTTAAAAAATTGTTTATTTTTTCCAAAAAAATAAAATTT
>Ga0116231_10004894_pt1 | contig 26821 bp, 9 predicted proteins | sample S1TSphgellanicum_2_FD_89695 | JGI IMG/M metagenome (GOLD analysis project Ga0116231, IMG submission 89695) | Host-associated microbial communities from peat moss isolated from Minnesota, USA - S1T2_Fd - Sphagnum magellanicum MG | ecosystem: Host-associated > Plants > Peat moss > Unclassified... | reverse complement strand
ACAACAATAAAAACACACACACACAAAACAAACTCCATGGTTAAAGCAAAGGAAGAGACTTGCAAGGCTTTGATACTCGCATAACAACTCCCGAAAGCACCACCAAAATTTTGAACACAACAACGCAGCGGCGACAAATGCCTTTGGTAGCTAACAGCATAACAATAGAACCATCAAACACATGAAAGAGCTAATCGAAAGGAAAAAATGCCCTGCAATGCAGAAACCTCGGTCTCCTTTCGTACACAGAGAAACCCCACTGTCCAGCTCTCTGACTGGGGAGCCACAGTGAACCGGCACCCACCAACGCACCATCCACTGGATGCCCGATATTACTCAGTTTGTGGATGAAACACAACTGAGTTAATATTTGGTTTGACCTTGGTCACCAACTCTCTAGGAAATAGGTTTCATATATAGGTACATAGGTATCAAAACATGTAAGTACGAGGCAAGTAGGTGGACTATAGTATATAAATTGGTAAGGAAGGGCCGTTTTGACTACCTACCTACTAAAAAACCTACTACTGGGCAAGTATGTGGTTTATAGTTTATACATCAGTTAAGGAAGGGCCGTTTTGACTACAATCCTACTAACAACCTGCTTGTGGATTGTTAGCAGATAGGCAGTGGAAAAAAAAAAGCAACTGAGCTAACCACCATGGTTGGCAAGGGAACTGGAACCCAACAGAAAACTGTTTCCTTATAACCTACCATCCATCCTTCATTGTGCGCGTTGGTGGGTGCTAGTTCAAAGTGGCCGTATTTTAGTAGGACCTGACAGTTCAGTACCATGCACATTAATAAAGTTGGTGAAGTGGGAGGGAAGTGCATGCAGTTTCTCAGCACTTGGAAATTAGTGAATTTGGCGTTTGGGTGAAGTGAAAAAAAGACACCCCAGGTCGAGTGTTTTCTGCATTCTATTCCCCTACAAGTGCAACAGGTTTGCCCAAAACATAATTTTGAAAAAACAAATGAAAAAGTTGGAAAAAGATGAGCCAATACAGATATCCATAAAGTCACCCTGCCTTCACCCTGTCTTTGGGCCTCCTTTCACCCCCAAACCCCTCTTTCAACCTCAAATCAATGTTATCCACATAGTAATGAAATTGCATTAAATCTGGGTATGAAATGTTGAAATTTAGTAATTTAATGCACAGAGTTTGAGAATAATTATAATAGCGATACATGTAGGAGCAATGAAAATATATGTAACAACACTAGAGGCCCTTAGGAGAAAGGAAAGAGGGGTGAAGAGGGGATGTACTCAGATAACCACAAAAATTGATGGTTTTCTGAGTTTCACCCCCTTAATGGTAATGTACTTTTTTTGCAGGTTGCTTTTTAAGCTCACCTTCTTTATCACCAAACTTGGCCTTCCGTGTTGCGTTCCTTACTTTATGGACACCGTTAATGCATTCTATCAATGTCCAAGTTCCACGCCCCATGTGACGAGTGCTTCCTCAAGGAAATGACGTATGCAGCCTAATGGTTATCACTCATAGAAACATGTAAAAAAAGATGAGATATGAAATATAATGATTTAATCATCCTTCTAAATTCTTTATGCACACTCAAAACCAACCATAGAAATCTAGCAATTTCAAAATATATATTTTTTAATTCCAAAAAATAAAACACAATTTCAATATATTAAAATTTGATGTGACAAACCTTAATTTCCATAATTTTCTAAAATAATTAATTTTCTTTCAACATGAAAGACCTTACTATGTGGGTGTGTGAATTCGGTGGGTATTGGGGACAGCTTTCAAGTTCAAGGTTTCTTATTTTATTTTATTCAGATTGGCCCAATCCAAAAGAGAAAACCCTTGATATTTTGAAAGTCACCCAACATCAAAATTTCTATCCTAGATGGGCTGTAGATTTTTTCTCAAAATCCTGTTTCGAATTGATAGCTTTTATGAATGTAATATTTAAACGTGACAACTTTTAACAATTTCCCTGACAATATGGCAAAATTTGCCAAAAAAAATCCCAAAAAGACCTTTGTAGCATTTGCATGTGATTTTCTTTTCATTGCCACAATGCAAAAATTCACCCAAAACAAACCATTGACCATGACCATCCCAAACTCTCAAGTACCCAATTCCACTTTTGGTACCACCAAAAACCCCACTATGAGACAGGGTATAAGTTTCTCATTTCACAATTTTTGAACCAACAGAGCAAAAATTATTCAATTGAAAGCGATTTTTGTCCTTAGAAATTTCTAAAATTTTAACAATGATTTTTTCACAAATTAACTTTGGAGTTAAGACCCCTGATAGTATTAAGATGGAAGGTTTTAAGTATTAACCATATACATGGATCAATTACAAATTCTCTGAGTTGGGTTACCATTGCACTTAAATTTTAGGCAAAATAGGCAGATGGCCCTCCTCCTTTGCTGAACACATTCTATAAAATATTGTTTCATGTTGACAGGACCTTTGTAAAAATGTGTCGGTGTGTGTTTTAAGGGTACTTGTCAGAATCCCTAAAGTAACCATTGAACATCACTACCTAGGCAGCAGCCAGGATGTGGCCCCTGGCCCCTGTTGTGAACCGCGGATTTCAATGAAAATTTGTGGTAAGGTGACAGCCCCAGGGATGGGCAATGCTTCTCTGTAGCCTTTTGCAACTGACCTCCTTTCTCTGACAAATGTTAACTAATATTTCAGTTCCACACAATCATTCACTGGAAAACATGAGTGTATTACATCAATCCATCTGATCTCATGAATTGTATCAGAAACAATGTAGCTTTGACTTATGTGTGACGCACATTGAAGAAGTGGGTGAAGTGTGAGAGGTGACTATAAGTGCTTTACAAGCACTTGAAAGGAGCCAGTTTGGAGTCCTGTATGAAAACCCACATGCTTGTCAGTGTCCAGGGGTTCCAACATCTGGGCCAATTAGTGCTCAAATTTCTCAGAATCCATGATCGGTAGGATCCTCACCTGCGTTTTTTTCCCCATTTTGGTGATGGAGCACTAGTGGCTGTCATCCCAAAAAGTATCTAGCACCCATGGAAACAATAGAAAATCAGGCAAAAAAAACCTGACTTAAAACCAGGAACCTGTTTACATCTGGTGAACTCTTTTTGGAGGTGTAATCAAATTTGCTGAAATTTTTAAGAATCTACAAATGAATAGTCTTCTTTTAACTTTTTCTGTGCAATTTTGCACCACTTTGTCAAAAAAAAAAGAGTTGATATCTCCTGTTCTCTTATGTGAATGCTTACAATGGTTCATTGCTATCAACACATATACAACAGAAAATAAAAATATTTTGAATGATACTTGATACATGCAAATCAAAATATGACTCACATGTAACAATACAAGAATCCAAGCCCAAAAAATATAATGCAAATCACACAAATTCAATAAAAAAAACTTACATAAATCATAGAAAACAAGTTACAACTAAACATGTATGTTTTGAAATCTCAAAACATGAAAAGTGATTTGAAATCACACAACTTGAAACTATATCCCACACACCAAATATTTGAAATTTTGTTCACAATAGAACAAGTTTCAAGCTTACTTACCTCAATTTATATATAATAATTAGGATGTAGACATGTGACCAACAAAAAAAACACTCCTAACAATAGTCATGCATTCTTATGTCACCACATACAACCATCATTGTCAACAAACATATCACAAATAATACAAAAATAATTTACATAGTATAACTTATCCAAATCACCTTCTATCTAGGTCTGGTCCTTCTAAGCCATATAGCAATGCAACAAATATCATATCAAAATTCACCATGAATGACATTTTGGTTTTAAGGTGAAAAGATCAATAAGCTCGATGCAAATATGAGCCCCATTGTTACTTTCCTAGGTGCATTCCAATGTTGGGCAATTTATAAGAATAAAATGAGAACCATCTCAATTTTCAAAACAATTCTCACCCTAAATTTCACGAGTTATCATTTTTTCTCACACAAAGGCTTAAATTAAAGTTTCTTGGTTCTCACTAAGCTAAGAGCTAAGCATCATGAGAATCGATCATCTTCTTTTTGTTAAAAAAAACTTGATACTTACTTGATACTTTGAAAAGGTATTAGGTTTAAAATACCAATCCCAATTCTCACCCTTGTATATAGGAAAAGGAACTTTAAAAATACATGTGAAGTGTCAAGTGACTATTAAGAAAAAACTAATCTCAATGATTTTTAAAAAAAATTGAGACCCAAGTTCCCATTTGGCCTAAACATAGGTCGGATTCTCAACCCAATAGGTAGTAGAGTTTTTCATAAAGTAAATAAATAAAAATCATAAAATCATAAAAAGCATGAGATTTTTGAAACCTAGTGAAAAAAATATAATGGACTTAAAATAGAATTCAATAGGAACTCAAACTTTATATTTCATCTTTCTGTCTTTTTTTAAGCGTTTTTTATTAATCAATATTGTTCACTGGCAATGTTGGTTGTACTTCAGATATAAATGTTTTCAAACCAAGTGCATTAAATCTTAAGTTTCCCATATTTTCCCATATTTTTTAAAAAATTGTTACTTATAACAATGAACTAAAGCTTGAAAGAAGGTTCAGGGATGGAAGAAGGGCACCAAATAGGTCAAAGCAAGGTCACTTTACAAAAAACTTTAATAGGTAAGTAGAAAAAAAAAGTTTAATTGAGAATTGAATTTGTGAGAACCGGTTTTGAAAACCAATTACTCTAAAATGAGTGAAAACCAAGTACCTTGAGAACCGGATTATAATTTATATTTAAAAATTTTGAGAATAGGGTTGGTTCTTTCCGACACTAAGTTTTTAAGAAAGTCAAAAACAGATTTCCAGGAACCAACAACAAGCCAAAAAATGAAAACACAACTAATGAGGTCCTAAACATGAATTCTACTGATAGGGGTAGTTGGGTTTAAAGAATTGGGTCACCAAGCTTTTTATGGTACCCCCAATCTACTTCTAATGGTAAGGTGTTGTATACACAAGTGAATGTGTAGCTTTGTTTAAAGGACATGACTCAACAACACTTTAAAAAGGTTAGCACTAAAGGCAAGCATTCAAGAAATTCACCCATGCTTGGAATGAAAGATTAACTATGCATTTTACTATTGCCAAATCTGCCTTAATGTTATTTTGTAATTTTAGTAGCAATCACATAAAAACATACATTAATAATGTAAATCAAGGATTTTGGAAATATTTGTGACATCTATTCTATATCTTATTTAACTAGCATTATTGTTCTTTGCAAAAATTTCGTTTGCCATTGCATTTTTTGAGTGTCAGAAGATCAAATATTGGGAACCATTATTGTCATGGTTGTGGAAAGTTGTAGAAATTTCTATTATGCTATTGGTAAAGAGGGAAAACCTAGTAATGTACAACCTTGTCACGAAGGAAAATCATGTGACATAAAAACGACATGATTGGTTATAAGGTCTTGATTGGGTGGGGAGCCCACAATGATCATGTAACTACGTAGTTGTTTCATTTTGAATTCTTCGATTGTTCATGCACCAAGTTTAAGGTGAACTTCATGCAAGGGGGCGCTTTGATTTCTACTTGGCATAATGGTCCCAACATGTTGAAATGATTTCCTACTCAATCATGTTGAAATTTTCACATGGCTAAGATGAGATATCCCACAATACAAGGATTGGTCATCCCCTTCTTTACACTGTCTTATTTTACGACAACTTTATAGGCAACAAGAAAACAAGTCCATTTGGGTTAAATAAATTATTGGCAAGGACTTTAAACTTTAATATCTAAACCAATATAAATATGTGTGTTTAATAATCCATACAAGGATGCCAACAATTGACTTTGAGGTGGAAAATGAAGGTAACAAAATAAACATGCAAACTGAAAATTCCCTTATCTTCCATATCAATTCCTTTTGGGATTTTGAACCCTCTTATTATTTCACATAATGTCATTGATGTAGGTAGCAGTGTTTTTTTTCTTTCAATATTGTGTTATAACCAAAGTAGTCAACATGTAAAAGATGACTTAACCAAGTTTGGCTATAGACTAGATATGAAAGTAAAAAAATTAAAAAAAAATTAATATTTTGGCAACTTGCTAAAACCTTTTGTAAAAAATTGGTGATTATTTATATGTTTCAAATTCAAGGGAATTATTAGGGCCAATTTTTTCACAATAATTATTGGTATGCATCAAAATGATGTTTTTTTGGTTTGAAATGAAAAAAATCAATAAAATAAAATAAAATGGTAGTCAATCCACAATACTCACCATTTTGCTAAAAAAATCCCAAGCAACATGGTCAAAGGAATGTTTTGGAAAATTTCCAGAAAAACAACCAAATTTCAAAGAAAAAAGTTATGAAATTGTTAAGATTTTTTGGAGGATTTTGGGAGATTTCTAACTTCCTTCTTTTGAAATTCATATTTAACTAATGGATCCTAATGGTTCACCGACATGTAATAGGATTCCTAGATATTTGTCAACAAGTGGAAGGTACGGCAAGTGTTGAAAATCTTGGTGTCGAAAGATAGTCTCTTTTGCCGCCTCGCCCCCCTTCAAGAAATGGGGAAATTTCCTTATTTTCCTTTGAGATATTTGTCAACAAGTGGAAGGTACTGCAAGTGTTGAAAATTTTGGTGTCCAAAGAAAGTCTCATCTCCCACCTCAAAGAAATGGGGAAATTTTCCTGTTTTCTAGACTGTTGGAAAAACCCCAAGCAAGCCCAAAAGGTGGAATAATCACTTCTGCTACCTCAAGAACTGGGGAATTTCCTCAGTATTTTTAGCTTGGGTGATTGGATTGAAAGTCCTAGGAAAGGTTTTTAAATAGCATGAGGCTCTTTGCTCACCTATTTGTTCTCTCCTTCCTACTTCGCCTTAAAACCTCATCTTTTTACTAACTTCTTTACCTGCATTCAAATTGCTGAAATTTTTTATTCTCCCTGTGAAGAAAACTTGGAAGACAAAAGGTGAGGTGTCAAAATCCCTTGACACCTCAAAAACAATTGTTTTAACACTTGAAAGTGCAATACAAAAGTCACAAATAAAACACAAAGCTATTAAACTAGTTGCTAACTAGGATAGCCCATGTAGATTTAGACATGGAAGCACATGCTTAGCAGATGCTGTCATAAACACTAAGATGAATTAAAGATAAGTTTTTATAACATGTTATAATGCAAAATTTCATAATTGTTCCCAAAGCCAATTTAATCTTTTACCCAAAAAGATTAGATGAACCCAAATTAAAAATGAGAAATATAAAGTTAATAATTTTTTTCTAACTTTTTTGAAAAAGAAAGGTGCCAAAGTTGAGATGGACTGAAACATTTTTATTTTATTTTATTTTATTTTTTGGTGAAAATGACAAGAACCAAAGATTTTAGAAATTCAAAGAACTAGTCCCAAAATTAGCCCAATGGTTCCATAGAAAACAAAAAATAATTATAATTGAGATCAGAGGTTCCTTTTGAAATCAAAGAATTGGACAACATTGGACATGTATTTAGTTTAAATTTTTTTTTTTTGAATTTCACCCTATTTATGACCAAACTCAAGGTTTTAGTGTTGTGTTTTCCTAACTTTAAAGATAACTCTACTATATGCCCTTAATGATCATATCTTTTTGTAAATTCATATTAATTAGTTGTGGGTGCATGTTTTGATTTTTTTTCTTTTTACGATGGGTCATTTGGTTGGCCTATCATCAAAAATTTATGAAATCCCCCTTGTTCATGTAAAAATCACATTTTTCACATTATTCTACATTTACACTTTTGACATGGTGATATAAAATGGTATAAGTGTATTTGTTTTACATTTACAATATTTTTCACAGTCACATAAAATCATATAAATATATTTATTTTTAGAACACATTTCATGTTCTACATTTACATTTACACAAACATAAATAGATATTAGACACTTACACTTACAAGGCATGTAATTTAATTTGATCATGGGATTTACACTTAACACGAAGTGTAAGTCCCAAACCATTTACACCCATAACACTAGATGATACCTTGACAAGAAGACTAGAGAGGTGAACATTGAACATTTGATCAATTTCTATGTTAGAAAGTTTATGGTGTGTTTAGTTGCATATGCGACATCTGTTGTTTTGGACAATCTTGTCAATGCAGCCCAAAAGTGCTTGTTATTGGGAGATGGTGTTTGTAGCTGGGATTCTTTGTATTTGGAGGATGTGTACTGTCCAACAAAATAAAGATGTTATTTTGAGTGCGGTGACTATACCTGTTGATTTTCTCCTCACTGTTTGAAGCTTCATGCCACTTCCTATTTGGTTACAATGCTGCCAAATCCAAACTGAATGGGTTGAAATATTTTGACGTTGTCCAAAATTTTGCCTCAAATACTCACTTCATCTACTCCTCACCCATTATTTCAAAGCCGCTAATTCAGATGACCTTGCCAAGAAACAACAAAACATCCACCAAAAATAGAGATAGGATCAAATTTTAGATCCAATCACAATATTGGAAATAGAGCTCCATCTTTAACAAATTTTCATTTAGATAACCAGATATTTGCTTTTGCAGTTTGATCTTTGGAGAGAACTGATGCTTTGACAGATTGACCATTTTGTAGTTGATTGACCATTTAGGGGTGTTAAAACTTAAACAACCAAAGTGATTTTCAGCTGCAAGTTTGGCTGATTAGAAGCAAAGACAGCAAGGATCTTCTGGAGTTGGTGATGCTGATTGGATTTGTCTTGTGATCCTTTGCTTTTCCTTGAAACCTTCTTCTGCATTACCTAACAAGACCCATTATAGTCTACCTGGTCCATTTGGTACCATATATTAGGAATTGGAACTGTTTTGCTTTGTTTCCTGGGAGGGGGTTCATTTGATAGCATCAATCCATTTGAAGAGAATGAAAAGAGTGTCATGTAGTCGTGCTCCTAGGCTCATATCTGGATCATTCCCTATAGCTAGAGTTTACAAATCACAATCAAATTTTTCTCTTGTCAATTGTTCTACTTCCAGTTTGAGGACTTCACAGTTGTTCCATGCATAAAATATCAAGCTAAAACATAGCACCGGTAGTATGGTCCATGGTTGATCCAAGGAACCCCCCCAATTGGGCCTACATGCCATCGTCACCTCTTTCAATCAGATGAAAACAAGATAACCAGCATTCACTGTACTGTATACTAGAGTTTCCAAGGAACAGGACAGAGGACTACTACTGTAACATGCATGTAATCAACCAAACTGCAAACACAATGGAGGGAGGGTTCTCACATTTGTGGAAACCCAAGCCTAATCCTTACACACATGTAGTGGAAAATAGGCATCGAAATACTAGTAAAGCCTGCTTGTAAGAAGAAATCATTCCCCATTGTCCACACTCATAATAGCCATACTGCTGCCAAATTTCTGTCAAAGACTACAGTTTGTTTTGTATCAGGAGGGTTCTGTTACCTCATTGTGACAGATATGATACCTCTGTCTGCTCAAAATGGTGGACTGCCAACCGTTTGAGATGGCTTTCTTATGACCAGGTATTCCTCTATCTATGCATCACCTCTAAGCAGCAACAAAAAAAAACCTCCTGAACAGATCCACAACTAATTCATTGGGGAATGAAACTGCTCCCGTTCATGATCTATGGTCACTCCAATTTCATTTGCCACCTGAGGCTTCATGGCTTCTTCAATATACTTGATCTCTTCCCCCGATTTGGGAGCTCCTCCTTTAATCACTGATGATCTGCTGGCTTGCAAAGAAGACTTTCCAGGTGATGGCTGTACAATGACATGTCCCTGTAGGTTGTGACCTAATCCATATGCTTTTGGTGTGGCAACAAATCTGATACTAGAAGGTAGGGGTGCAGAGTTGTGTGGAGAAAGATGGCCTGGCATCTCTGATTCCTCATTGCCCAAGGGTAATTTGCCATTCTCACTTTGAAAGGAGCGCTTGCTGTGTGGTGGTGACAAGCAGTCAAGACTATGACTTTTCTGGATCTGATCATGATGTGAACCTATTGGAGATGCAAGGGTATGGTGCCCTTTGTGGTATACATAACCTGCTTTATTGTGGTGTCGATTCTTGATTGCCAGCAAGGCTTGCTCATGGCGCCACTGAAGGTCTTGCACCTCCTGCTGCTGTGTTAGTGCCAGCAACTCTAACTCATGAGTCACTGCTTCCTCCTCACCTGGTGAAAGAGGCTGGTCACCTCTGTCAAAGCACTGGCTATGTTCAGTCATTCCATCCCAAGCTTCTGGGGAGAATTTTGCAGTACCTGCTTTCCTCCGCATCTCCACAAGCTCATTGAAGGCACTGGATTCACTGTGATAAGTCTCTGAATGGGATGCATCTCTTGTAGCAGACGAGTAAGTAGTTTGGTGTGCAGGTGAGCCACTGTCTGCCACAGAGACTCCAGATTTCATGGTACTGGGTCTACCACCTAAATCCCAATTGTCACCTTCATGACAATCACCTGAAGAATCACTGGAGAACACTGGGGGTGCCTCTGAGCCACGTCGGGAATTCTCGCCTCGTGAAAGATACGTAATTTCTTCAAATCGACCATGCATGGTTCCTTCCACTCGTGGAGGAGAACCAATTGCAGTGGAACTTCCTCTAGGAGAATGCGACCGTGCCTTCCGGCTTGATGGCAGCTGGTCAAGAATAGACCCCTCTGAAGACATAGTTGCCAAGACATCAGAACCATCATGAGCATTGCCACAACCCTCATCTGATGGTAAGCATATTTCTCCATCACCAATACCTGTGTCATCAACTGCAACCCCAGACTTCCACTCAGGCACCAATACAAGAATCTCAGCATCAATCATCTCTGCAATGGTGGTGACATCCTGATCAGAAAGGTCCAGTTCAGCCACCATTTCCGTTGCCACACTCATGGGTGTATCAGCCTCCACATCAAACGGGAAGTGGATGTTGCGGATGTGACCTGCAGGCAAGAAGATTCATCTTATCAAGCCACAACCACATATTGGTCAGAATCTGGAAACAAAGTTTCTGATGATCTAGGGAATTCCTAAACTGCACCCTTGAACTCCAAACCAGACTACAATGTCTCCAAGTAAAGCCCCTCACCTTCTGGATCTGCAATTCGTAGCCTCAGGAAGATAGCATCATCATCTCTTCTTTTACCCTTGACACGGAAATCTCTACTCCTCCGAGGCTGTTCCTCTTTTGTATACTTCCCGGTCCTGATTTGGTTGTTGGTGTGTCCATAATCATCTTCTGATTCAGCTTGACCACCAGTAGACATCCCTGAATTTGGCCTTGATGCACTGGCAGTACCTTTCTCCTCTTGTCTACTTCCATCACCTTGTGCATGCTCATCCTCAACCTTTTGTGGAGTTACAGTCTCTCCTGGTATAGCCACAGCATTATGATTCTCTGGAATTACACCAAGCTCTTCCATGTCATCTGCCCGCATCTTTGGTAGAGATATACAAGGGACACAGTCCACAGCTTCTCTGTCACCTTCACACTGAAGAAAAGGATCTGTGAGAAGCTCCCTTGCAGGTAATCTTCTGGATGCTGTTGCCAAACATTTCTCCACAAACCCTCGCACTTCTGGGTCCTTCACTTTCTCCAATGCTGCTGGCTTCTTACCCTGGGCATAAGAATAGATGTGAGAGAGCTCAAACTGAAGGATCATTTGACATATCTTTACACAACTAAAAAGAGATCTTATCTGGTCGCTCAGGCTATGGAAGCATCTAAAGTGTCAGTCATAAGATCATCAACCATCAACCATTTTAACTTCTGCACAGTTATCTCCCAACAGATTCAACAGGGGCCATTGTTCAATTGTCAAGGAATTCAAACTCCAATTACAAATGGCAGGCATCATGGATAAGTGAAAGAGGAGGGAGATTCCCAAAGAATAGGAAGGGGCCATAAACAGTGACAAAGAAACTGGCAACCCTGAAAAAGTTGGACTAGCAGCAAGGGAACAAGATTCCTTACTGATGTGACTTTCTTATAAATCTGAGCTGCATTTGTGCACTCACTATAAGGATATTCAAAAGTAACCATCTCCAGCAGACACATCCCAAATGAGTAGATATCAACCAGCTCATTATACTCTTCCTCATAAAGCTCAGGTGCCATGAACTCTGGTGTTCCTGCAAAAAGAGATGTAGCCCAGTCCTTTATTCCAAAGCATATTCTGGGGAATCATACTGGACAGAGAACCAAACAAAAAAGGCTGCCATGCCCTAGGTATCTCCAGTACCTCTTCAAAGACAGCTAACATATCATAAAAATTCACAACGTCTCAGTACCCACCAATCAAGTCAACCAGAATAGAATTGAGAGATGACCTGATGATAAGGTCACATATCAGCAAATTGGCAAAAAAGAGACCAAATCCTTGGGAACAGAGAAAAGCATGAGGGGCTGTTTGACCAACAGTAACACTCACAGGAATGTTCAATGACCTTCAACAGCAACATGCATGGTAGTGACCAGTTACCATAACATCCCCACTGCCTTCATTATCTCCTGGCAACAGGCCGAGGTCACTGTCATACATTAACCAATATACCGTGTTTCTGTCACAGCACTGACAGCAATGGGAAGGCTCAGCCATGATGTTGGCAGCTCAACAACACATGAAGGAGAAGGAGAAGGCCAAGGAAACCAAGGAAAATGAAGGAACACAAAAAGGAGAAAATCCTCAAAAAACCCAAAACAGAAAAGAGAAAAACAAGAGAAAAGAAAAAGGAGAACTGTAAGAGATCATCTTTTGAGGACAAAGTAGTGAATTCTTATGATATGTGATGAACAGCACATCCACAAAACTTTAGTAGCTATAAATTTCATTCTAGCTTTGAAATCTGAAAGGTCAATTTTGTACAAAGAGTTGAGAATCAAAGGAATGCAAGAAAGGGAGAAGATTTGTAAGGAATGGATCTTGAGAGATTCAAGAACTTGATGATACAACTAATCCCAAGGAATCCTTAAAAGTCCCAACCATTCCATTAAGGGACATCAGGCTTCTGCAACTTGGCAATCAAGAGGTCATTGACCACCAGCAGTCTAGCAGGCACCTAGTCAGTAGAAACTGATTAAGAGTAGAACTGATTGCATTTATAAAACTAAGCTTCAATGGGTTTTATATGAAACATCCAAGCCAGCCAAAGAAGAGGACACAGAAGGGTTTTCAACATCCATGAAAAGTTTGAAAGCGTGTAGGGGGAAACAGAAAGCCAATTACCAATAACACTGTGAGCAGCATGAGCTTGTCGCAGAATAGCTGCAAGTCCAAGGTCACCAATCTTGACTTCCCCTTGGTTGCCATTGACAAAGATATTGTCGCACTTGAGGTCACGGTGTATGATAGGTGGGTCATGACTATGAAGGTAAAGAAGACCTCTCAGAATTTGCCGTGACCAGTTCTTTACAGCCTTGATGTCAACATGTTTATGTCGTTTGCGGTACCTGGATTTTGTGACCCCATCAGTTTCACTCAGAAATTTCTCCAACACATTGCTTCACAAGGCATCAACATTTGAGAAACTAGTGGGAGCCAAATGAATCACTTACTGCCTTAAAGTGCCTGATGTGAATATCTCTGTGATGAAGTTCACATTCTTTGTCTTGGTATCCACCCAAGAGTTGTAAAACTTTATGATGTTCTTATGCTTCAGTGTCTTCAGCAAGTGTACTTCAGAATACAAGCGCTCAAGATCCTCCGGACTCTGCAACACATCTTGTACTTTGACTTGATTCCACGCCACTTCAATCCCGTCCACTTCATCAAAAGCCCGGTAGCTGCAAAAGAATTAAGGGCTACCAAGGGACAAGACAAAGGAAGCCAACCATGACAAAGCACATGGTAGAGAGTTCACTATCAACATATTGAATTAATTATGAAACAAAACTCATCATCTATCTTCTGTCATGGCTCAAATTGCATGGATACACAGTCTTGAAGGCTCCCTTGCCCAGCACATCATCATACTGCATTACCATGCCACACAAAAGTGGGAAAAAGATCACTCTTCAGTTCCTGAAAAAATCCTGTCTAAGAAATTATAAGAATCAATCCCTGAAAAAGATTGGCAGAAAACCTCTGTCTCTACATGACAGTCCTTGTGAAAACATGTTTCATTGTGACAAATAAGCATACAGAGCATGAAAGACCCTCAAAGACTCTGGAAAACAGTCCATGAGAAGATAATTCATGCAAGAGAGAGTTGGAATACCTACCCGACCATAGCGACCTGTGGGGTCAACTTCCACAAATTCTGAGGCATCATCCCCATCCTTATCTGCAGGCTCTGCAGAGCTATTTGCATCGCAGTCTGACTTGGTTTCTGGCATTGTGATGCTTGCAATTAGATTTTTTGTATCACCAATCAGAGTTTGAAACACACAAACAGTTGTTCAAACTGAAGAAATCATGATCCCCTCACAAGAGAAAAAGTTTGTTGATAGAGTAACATATTTTTCATCCTTCCTTTTCACACTTCTCTTTGGCCTCTGTTTCTCTTCATCAACTGGCACAACTTTGTGCAGCAATGTCCACAAAGATAGATTGTTTTCAAGAGGACTCTCCAAAGTCATAATACTGCTGATTCTTTGCTCCCTTAAAACATAACACTCACAATCTCCTTCTTCAGATTCCTGCAATAGAATCACCAAAATTGAAGAACAAGAAGCAACCTCAATACTTTTTGGTGGATGGCATCCTACAATTCCATCTCCAAATTTGTCCCCTAAAACTACTGTCTGCTACCAAGAGGCTATGAGTGCCCAGAGCTAAACAAGAGGAGACTGCATTTTGGAATCAGAAATGGGGAAAAACTTGGTCCTTGGGAAGCTGTTACCCATTTAGTGCCTTGACCTGCTCACATGCCTTCGATGAGAAGGAACAATGAATACCTGGAGATGGAATATCAGGCTTGTAACAGCAGACCTGTTGAGAAAATCTTACATCAGAACAAAGTGCTCATCCATTCCAGGGTGAAAACTGCAAGATACACCACATGCTATACACCAATGGTTTTGCACACAGAACAAAGTCACAGCAAGAAGCACTATCAACTGATTATCTCTATTTTACTTTCAACAAATATTGCAGCCTGAAACCAAAAGAATATGTGACATTACAAATCAGATCAGCAACAATGTTTGAGTAGTGCATCCACAAAAGCATTTGGGCGTTTCTCAAACCCTAGATTCCAAACCATGGAGCATTATAATATTTGATACCCTGACAAGCTGCAGCTTGACAACCAGGAACTACAACAGGGGTCAGCCAGCAACACTGACATAAAGGAAGGTGCAGCAAACACTTTGGTTCTTCAAAGCCTAGAATAACCAAGTCATGGTACTAGCAGCCAATTTTGTCCATCTTTTCATGATCTGAAGTGCAGGTCACCATCTCGGAAAGTTAAGGCAACATAAGACATCCATAACAAAAATTAGCAATTCTCCAGACCCAAGAGATTAAAAAACACACCAATTGGAACCAGTGTGGATATAGTTTCCAAGCATCATGGGATCCATCTTCATATTCAGCAATGTGGAACACTAAAGAGGGAACCATGTGAATTAAACTGAAGCAGATAGATGCATAGCAAACACTCTTGGTCTTCAAAGCCCTAGCTGACCGAAATGCACCAGAGGAAGCCAATACCGCCTATTATCGTTACAAACCTAATTGCAGCTTGACCTTCATACTCCAGAACAAAGAAGAAGAGATATAATTGCCTAGGAAAAGGCTGGTAGAAAGAAAAAGTAAGACCAAACAATGGTGCTTCTTCAAACCCCCAGAGATGCACCACAGACATCCAATTACGACCAATTATTTGCGTCCAAACTCAAGAGTCAGCTTCCATTCCGAAACATGGTGTAGCAAAAAGAAGACAGCACACGTCAAACTGCAGCCGATTAATTGCATGGCAAGAACAGTGGGATCTAAATGCCTCTAGAAACCCCAAATATATGCCACGGGAAGCCAATTTACTTGGTTCCATTTGAAAATACTCAGGAAACAAGAGAGACACCATTAGGGACTGAAAAAACAAAGAGCCGCTCAAAAAAGACCCATGCATCGTCGTGGTTACTTCGAGCCCTAGCAACAAAGACAACAGGGAACTAAAATGCAGTGAAATTTTCACAGGATGTTGGAGAAATTATCAGTACCTGCTTCATCACCGCCTTTTGCCGTGAAAGGCGTTGGAGAACGGCGGATGACTAGCGCGAATAGAAGGGAGAGAACGTTGTCGTCGTCGTCGTCGTCGTCGTCACCTCCGCCATCGCCAATTTTGTCGAGGTAAATTCGAGCGAAACCCTAATATCCAGGTGACGGTCTTTTGGCCCATCGTTTCCAATTTGGGGACCTCATCATGGTCCCTGTTTCCACCTTACTCCTTGGACGCTTTACTCGGTATCCATCTACTTGTGGAAGAACATGGCCATGATGGGCCAACAATGGAAGGCCATGATAAAGATGTACATGGGCACAAGGCTGAAACCACCCAAAATTAGACTTTCAAGGGAAAAAATGGTGGTTGGGGTGTTGGATGTCAACATTGTATTAAGTTATTTTTTTATTGTTTTTAAATATTTGTGCTTCATGCACTTAACTTTTGGACCTATGACATATTTCAGTTAACTTTAGTTAAGTATCTCATTGCATGTGATGTGTTCACCCTAGCTCTTGCCGAAGGTATCATCAGCATTGGATGATAAATCAATTGCATGTGTTTATGCATGCAACATTAGGGAAAATCGCATTTGCACATGGGATGTTCACCTTCTATTTAAGAGTAGCCAAAGCTCAAGAATGAATCATAAAGTTTGTAATAACTTGTGTGATTCTAAGGTTTGGGTGGAAAGCTCATTTTAAAGTTGTGTTTTACTCATTTCTATTTTCTCATTGTTTTGTCATCAATTTTTCAACAAGGGGAAAGTGATAAATAATAATAAGAATAATAATAATATGAATAAACATTGACGTTGATTTGATGTCAATAAGAACAATGGGAGAGATGATAGCAATAGCATTGTGATTGTGCATTCACCCATTATATTATCATCCATCAAATAACACACCTTTTAATTGCATTGATTGTAATGGATGTAATTATCAAAGGTTTACAAATTGGGTAACAATTTATATCATAAGCATGCAAATCATCATAAGCAGAGCTAGGCTTTAAACCTTCAAAATGAATATGTTTAAATATAAACCCAATTATGCATGTAAACAACAAGATGAACAAGAAGAACATGATGTACACCAAAAATGTATTTAAACAAAATATATTCATAACATGAAGGAATAGAACATGAATCAAAACACAAAGGTGAACAAAACCATAACACAAGGCCATATTTTAAACTATTGATTGCCAAACTAAAGGTAAAGATTGAAATAGATTTATATTTAAACATTCTTGAAAAGCTAAGTCATGGAATTTATATTGTTTTGTTTTTTAAAAACTTTAATCAATTTTCATACTATGAAATATATTTAATATTGAATGAATTATATTGAATGCATTTGATGACTATATTCAATCCATGTTAATATATAATGACAATCATTTAGGTCTAACATCCATTATGTCATCATCCACCATTCATCCAATGTATAATAATATTCTAAAAAGAAACATTCCTAAAATTTTATATTTTGAAATTCATGCATTTTATAACCTCATCTGATAAGCACCAAGTGAGAATTCAAGCAAAACTACAAATGTTGACATACTATTTTTAGGTTTATATCTATTAAAAGTTGCAACCAATAAAATTAGTAGTCAACAATGTACACTTATGATTTGGCATGATCTTATTGAAATTAATTATCACCCACCTTAACATATTACCATGTTCAAGTGTTCCTTCAAAACTTTGATTGCATCAAATACCCATTTGTGCAAAATGTGGAGACATGTAATGCAAAATAATTCTATTATTCACTTCAACACAATATACACTACACAAAAATGCAAAAAATATTGTTCAAAGTGTGTAAGAGAATGAATTTTCGTTTAAATTGTCAATTTTTTTATTTGCATCAATCCAAATTATGAGGTAAACACACTTATAAGAATTCAAGAATACATCAACATCATATCTTTATCATTTTTCCATGGTGTAACATGGTGGAAACAACATCTTGCACTAATGCAATCATGAATTCAAACATGGTGTGTAACAATGATGTTTGCATCAACACAAGTGTTCATGTTTGAGTTTTTACTTTTTATCACAAAAAGCCCAAGTGGACACAATGTTTATCAAGTCCAAATACAAAAAAAAGGATATTTTTAATTATAAGAAATGAAATAAATTATACTAAAACAATAGTTTCACCTTCGCACATATCAAAATCTTTCAAAGTATTATTTTGGGAGTTTTGTGTTCAAAAAGATTATGACATATCGAATTAACTATGACATTTGGGGTTTAATGGTCAAATTCCATTAATTTTGTTAAATTTTTTTTTTACACTAAATGTGGTCACACTATAACACTCCATAAAAAAATAGACTATATTATTTCACATATGACTATGTTTGTAATCATTTATGGCATTGGCAAATACATGATTATGTAATAAAATTGAACTCATGCATTTTTCCATTAGTTGTAAATTTAATCATAATAATTTATGTCATTTGTCATGTGATGTTTATGATTATAGTTGGGAAAGACAGTGACTTTTATGATTGTATTGGAAAATGTAATTAAATAATAAGCATTTATTGGCATACAAAATAAACACATGTTTAACCATAGTAAATCCATGTGGATAATCTAGTTACTTATTTATTAACCTAGCCTAAAAACCTAAACAACCTAGGTTACATTTAAAAACTTAAAAACCTAACTTAAGTTTAAATAGATTAAAAGCCTAAACTAGAAGCCAAGGTAGGTAGGTAGGTAAATAGTTGGTAGGCTTAGGCTAAGTTAGTAAGTAGGCAAGTAAGTAAGTAGGATTCAAATTCATTTGTTGTCACAAACCTTTTTATTTATTAATTCTAAACGATACTTGCATGTCTAACATTTCCAATGCATGTATTATGTGTAGACTATTCTTTCACCTAAATTATATAGTTTACAAAGTTGAACTTGTTGACAAAGAAGATGGGATAAATTTAATGAAAGGGGAACATTACAACATTATCTCACATCTTTTGTCCCATGCAAAAGTAGCCTACCTATTTACCCATACTACTTAACATACCTTCTTACTATTTATTACATATTATCTAACCTACCTACTTACTTAATTTAAGCCTAGGTCTAGGTAAAGTAATATATACATAAGTACGTATAAATAAATACGTGGCATAACTAACCTACCTTACCTATGTACTTAACCTTATTACCTACATGCTTACATAACTTGGCTAACTACCTATCTACCATGGGTTATGTAGGTAGGCTATATTTAGTTATTACCTACTTAACTTACCCACTTATTACCTATACAACTAGCTTGTTAAGTTATATTAAGCAAATAATAAGGTTAAGTAAATACATAGATACATAAGTAAGGTAGGTAGGTAACTTTAGTTAGGTGGGTAAATAAGCACAAGTAAGTGGTATAGGCTAAAAAAATAGGTATGTTAATTAAGTAGGCTGGTAGGCGGGTAGGTAGGTAGGGAGGTAAAGAACCTAAATAATTAAGTAGGTAGCCTATGTTACATAAGTAACCTAGGTTACATAAATAGGAAATAATAGGTAAGTAGGTAAGTAGGTAGGCATACAAATAACCTAAGTTAAATATGTAGGTAACCTAGGTATGTATAAGGTAACCTAGTTAAATAAGTCAATAGGTAGGTAGATAAACAACAAGTTGCATATAATTGCAAAATGCAAGGTTGCATTTTAGGGAATTTCTTCTCGTGTTAGTTAATTGCCTAGTTACTTGCATGGGCCTAATTATCTACCTATGCAACTATTTCTTCTATGTCATGTGTGTTAGTTTAATTACTCGATTAAATCCCAATTAGTTAGGGATAAAGTAGGTTAATTTAGTTGTTTGGGCTTTTATCTCAAATTGGTTAAGGTGTAAACATAGTTTGGGATATTTTATGGATGGAATATAATCAAGTCGTGTGATTTCAAATCACTTTTGGTGATTGGAGATTCCAAAACACACATGTTTTGTTGTAGTTTGTTTCTAAGTTTTTGGCATGCAAGTTTCTTTTGCATGATTTTTTTTGAGATTTATTTTTTTGTTTTCTAAGCTTGGATTCTTATGTTATTATAGGAGAATCATATTTTGAGTTTGGACATGGTCTACCATTTAAAGTATTTTCATGTTATGTTTTGTATGTGTGGTGATAGTAATAGTTATAGGCATTGACATAGGAATGCACAACACCTACATATTTAACCTACTTAATTAAATTACCTACATAGCCTAGTTACTTAACTTACCTATATGTTTTATTTCATTTCACTTACATTGAATTATTTATTCTTTTATATATGTATAATGTGTTAAATAATGTTAAAGTTGATCAAATAGAATGAACAACTAGATAAGTAAACATGTTTGATCACCTTAAGATGATTATAAACATGCAGTCATGATAATTACTAGAAGGCATTTTACATGTTACATATGATTAAATGACTAGGTTTGACCATTAGTAATAAAATGTTCAAATCATGAATACCATGTTTTTCCATAGTGTAAAGGGAAATTTACACTAGAGTGCTTGGGCTTGGGACCACAAAATTTTTTAATCCCTTGATGGTCCCTTGATGGTCCAAAGTGTGAAAGGTGATTAATTTTGGTTTGCACTTGGGTAGTTTGAGGTTGAAGCCCAAAAAAATCACCTTGGATGCAAAAACTTGTTAGAATATTACATGGATTACTATGAATAATGTTCCTTGGGTGCTTGGGATATTTTTTCAAGCCAACCTTTTTGAGGTGAGTTCAATGAATATAATAGTAACCCATGGGTCCCAAAAAAATGTAGACATTCATCTATGATATTCATTAATGTTCACAATATTTTTTGAAAAGGGTTGAAAATCCTTTAAGGTGTACCACACAAGACGAAAAGAGCCTAGTCCTTATTGTAATCCTTTTTTACCCTATATTTTGATCCCCATAAAAAATAATGAATCAAAAGTTATTAGAATTTTCAAAAAATTTATATTTTAAACAATTAAAATTTTAGATTCCATCAGTCATCCATAAATGTATTTTTACATGGTTAAAAGGACTAAGTAAAAAAGAAATTTTTTTTTGAAGCTCTTCAAAATGTTGAAGTTTTTTTGCACTAAAGTTATTTGTTAATAGTTCAATTTGTTGTTAGTTTTTCTTCATAAAGCTTTGTTTTAATTGTGGAAGGTTATCCACATGATGGAGATTATTCCCAATCACAAAGGTGGAATCAAAATTCCCCAAGAGATGTGGGCTATCCATCCCATGGCTAAAATTCATATTCATGGGCCTTCTTTGAAAATGTCTAAAATTGTAATGTATTTTAGTTGGTAGGAAGGAATTCAAAACCTTCACATATGAGGATCCCTTGTAGTAATGAGAATGTAAAATTTCTTGAAAAGAAGCCCTTACTTTTGTTCTCACAATGTTCAGATTTTGCGGACAAAATAAATAATATTTTAGGGATCAAAAGAAAATAAATGGGCCATGAAAAAATCAAGTGTTTATTCTTTGGTCTAAATTGGGTTTATACTAGGAACAAATGCATTTGAACCATAGCCTATAGGTTCTCCCATATTCTCATCCAAATGGCCTAAAGATTTTAATGTAAACCACCCCAAAGGAGCTAATGGTGCCCCTTTCAAGTAAATCTTTAGAAAGTAGTGGGTTAACTAATGATGTGAATGTGGCAAAACATGATTGATTATTCAAGGAAAATATTTTTGATTCCATGACCTATAAATCAAACTGAGTTTTTTCTTCATAATCTACTATGATAATATTTTTACAAGGAGTGAAATTATTCAAATTGTAGGTTGTGATAATTATGATGGTTTTCCACACCTCAACTTCATTATTTCATAAAATTCAATTTCATTATTTTAACGATGATTTAATGGTGAAACTAACTCTAATGTAAAGTAATAAAAATTCCTATACCCTATATTTTGGATGAATTGTGATGATCAAATGGTGTGAAAGTGTTTTTTTGTTAGTTATGTATGCCCTTCGTATTGACAATGGCAAACACTATATTAAATGGAAACAATTGCTTTCAATTGACCAACTGCAATGATTGGCCAAAGTGGGAGACTTTAATTATCTTTCACTTCATATCGTGAACTTTTCCATTGGAATGGGTGAAGAGTGGAAAAAATTATGATTGTGCCTATCTTGGATGTGAAGTTACTTATGCATGCAAAACTAAAGGAACATTATTGGAGATGCTCAAATATGCCTTACATAGTGATAGTGGCAAACATTGCATTAAATGAAAATAATTGTTTGAATCAATTGGTCAATCATAATGATTGGCCCAAATGGTGAAACTTTAATAATCTCTCATTTTATAATGTGATTTTTTTCATTAGAATGGGTGGGGAGGGGAAAATTTTACAATTGTATCTTGGACAAAGAAATACCGATGCATGCACAAATAGGGGAACATTGTCACAGATGATCCAACATTAAATATTATGATTCATATATTAATCATACACAAAGTTAAACTAGAGACTACACCCTAGACACTAGGGTATGTAACATAATGATCATTTCACACAACACACTTAAAGATTAAAAAAACTTTTGATTAGATTTGTGAAATTATGTGGGATAATAACTAGTACTTAATCATGATGGGGGGTTGTTTTGATGTTTAACCCAAGTGTAATGGAGAAGAGGACAAAATAAAATACTAGGACTACAAAGTAATGACTTAAAGCACCCCTTTCATGACTAGAATAGAACATTTATGCTTTTTGAAAATTTATTTTTTTCTTACCAAATACCTATTTCAAGTTGACACCAAGTGCAATGTAAGATCACAACTGGGATTGGGTGTTATTTAACATTTTTGGTTTGAATCTAGAATATAAGAATGGTCGGGTTTTAATATGCAAAACATTTCCAAAATCAAAATCTCATATTATTATACATACCCAACACTTACTTCATATTGGGGTTGGTTATTTGACGCACAAATATGGGGTGTTAAGGTGCAAGGGTGGAGTTTGGAGTGCAACCTTGCAATTCACCCCAAAATTTATTACATTTTGAAACACATTTATTGCAAGAACATGATGTATGCTTTTTAGATAAATTATTTTCTTTTAAAACCTAAGTCATTTTGAATAAAAAAATGTCAATGTAGGTTTTTAAAAAAATGAAATAGTTTTTTTCTTTAAAAGTTTTTTTTCTTTTTCTTTTTCTTTTTCTTTTCCTAAAAGCTACATCATTTCAAAAAAAGGTTTTGAAAAAAAGAGGTTTCTTTCTAAACCCTATGTCACTTAAAAAGTAACCCAGGTCAATGTAGGTCTTTTTTCGATACAAGTTTTTTTTAAATTGATGTAGGTTATGGAAAAAAATTATTTCTTTAAAATATTCCCAATATGGGAACACATATTCTCCTTATGGGCTAGGACTTTCCAACCTTAAAGTTTGTTCCCATGTGGGACATGAACATGTGGAAACATGTGAACATGTGTTCCCAATGCATTTTTGAGTGCAACATAAATGTAATGTAAATGCCATGTCGATGCCACATATGCATAATGTAAATGACATGTCATCACCCCATTAACATGGATGTTAAAAATGTATGGCCACATTAGGTTCTTGGAATAAATGTGCCCCAAAACTTGGAATTTTTTGGGGTGCACAAAAACTCCACACCTCAAACTTTTCTCTTACACCTTTAAACCATGCCCTTGCAGCTTTACACCCCATATTTGTGCACCCCAAATAACAACCCCCTTTGATTTTAAACCCATATGAAAATAACAATGAATTTTCAATTGTGATATCAACTTAATATAACTCTTATAGATTATAGTTGTATATTAATGTAAAGTGCATGTACTTTAATTGAAAAAGTTTAACTTTTGCAAAATCATGATGTAACTTTTAAAGAATAAAATTTCATACCTAAAGAAGGAAAATTGAAACTTCAATGCCAAGTTTGCCAACTACATATGTAATATTCACTCCATCCCTTATTCCACTACACATTGAAGCTACCAATATTTCAATGAAATCCCCACCCTAAAATTATTATGCATGTTCATGGAATAGTGTATTTGGCAATGGTTGGTTGTACTAGTTGAAATGGGCCTCTTCAATTGAACATTCACCTTGCTAAAAGATTTGAACTTTGCAAAACACAAGGTTTGAAAAGCTAATCTTATTATATCCCATTTTACAAAACATGTAAGCCTTTTATACATTCAAAACAATTACAATGTAGATCACATCTACAATTGAAATGAATCTACTTGATTAAAGCAAGTTGAAAATTTGGTGTTCATGTTCTTACTAAGAAAAATTTACATTGAAGGTTTACACCGCCATCTTCAAATCTACAAAATGGTTAACTCTGAATTATGTTGTTAATGCAACCTATGCAATTTTGATTCCATTTACATTAATAAGGGTGTTCACAACTATATCAAACATTGCAAGTTAGGAACATGCATGTGTGGCCATGCAAAAGAAAGCTTGGATGATCTTTTTTTTAATTCAATTTCTTTTTCTTTTTCTTCAAAATATTTGAATTAGGTGGCAATGCTCAAACCAATCATCATCTTTTAATTCATGGGCCTAATTCACATGTTGCCTTGGAATTAATAAAATAGGCCCAATAGTTTGGATTAAACACAATCAATTTACCATCATGCATATATCATATGTTTTCCAACATTTATATATGTTTTAGCCTTTTAAAACAACATTTATAGATAAAGAAGAGATGATGCCATGTGCATTAAATTAGATAAGGTCAATGCTAGTTGGGTGGGTAAACATAACTTTAGACCAACAATTAAAAAAAAAGAATATTAAGGTTGGGTTTTGGGTTATTAGAATTTGGCCACTAAACTAAACAACCATGGATGAGAAAACAATATTTAATGAAATGTTCACTAATGCATACAATGCAAAAGAGTTAGATGTTTAGAAAAAAAGTTTTGTTGTAGATAATACACACAATTGCTTAACTATAGAAAAATTAAAATTGAAGATGATTGACCCCTTATTTCACCTCAACATTGATATTATGTGGACATGCAAAATAACCTTGTTGTCACAAAAGTTTGCCAAGCAAAAGACAATGCAAAAGTATTGAAATTACATGGTCTTAAGCAACAAATTCAAAGTTTTGATTATTTGACTCAAGAAGCTTTATAATTTTCTAACTTTTTTATCATTAGCACATATGTGTTCAAGGAAAATTTAATGCAAGGAACATTTGGTAGGTTATTCATAGTCATGTATGTTGTAACTAAGGTTGTGACATCAACTGAATATTTAACTATTCTATAATGTTAAAAACTAATGGAGAAGGAGGTGAAAAAAAATTTCAAAGAACTTTGGCAAAAGAAAAAAGAAAAGAACAATTGTGAACTTGTCGAAGGCTTAATTACTAAGGTTGCTCACAAGTAATTCAAAGATGCATAGACAAATGTGCCATAACTTCATTCATTACCTTTAGTCAAGGATGCAAGTGAACAGTTTCACCTTAACATGGTAGTAGACTTACTAACTCACTCATTAGGTTATAAGGGTGTGAACCAATGGTTTTTTTTTGGCACAATTTTGCAACTTGGTGAATTGTTTTTCAAAAAATGAATTATGATTTCAAGGGGATTTTTCACCAATTTAATAAATTAAAAAAACAAATTAACCACATCTAGACCCATGCATTTCTAGGTCACCACTTGTAGTAGAACTTTTGTAAAAATGTTATAGCTTACATAAGACAATTGCCTTTTAATGTTAATTCATGTTAGGGATCCTTGTCAATGAACCTATTTGAGGAATTTGAAAAAAACCCTAGTGTGAACTAATGTTGTCCAAATATATTCTTTATACAAATACACCCTTTGAATTATATATATAGGGTACCATATAATCTAACTTATTTTCATTGAATTGACATACCTTAAAAACAATGCATGTTCATTTTTTCACATGTAAGACATTTTTATTACACAAAAATGTATACCATTTGGCACATGTAAAACATGCATACTTGGGGATGGATATAATTAAAAATTTGGTTAAATAAGGTTTATGGTAAATGTGAACTATACCTATATAACCTAACAACTATTACTCATATTATAACTTATGACTTTAGGCAATTAATTTGAGCTTTAATGGAAACAACTAATGGTCAAACATTAAATAGCCAAAGTGGATTTTGTTTTACATCCATTGATCATTAACCTTCTAAATATAACCTATAGGTTAGCTTGCGGCACATAACCATTTTTGGTGTTTTATTTGAACCCTTTTAAAAGACTTTCCTAGGTGGGATAGGTTGTTGTTAGATTTGTGGTTATATATATATGTGGGTGAAAGCACCCTTGGGGGGGGGGGGGGGGGGGGGGGGGGCTGTTAGTGCTCAGCGTTGTTTGGGTGGGATTCAGACTGGCTTTGATAAAGCCAGAAGTTATTTTTGTAGTTTTTTATTTTGTGCCCTATGGCTTCTCTAAAAAGCTTGACGCAGTTTATGGGTCAAGTTCGACATTTAGATTACAGATAAAAAGAAAATCAACTTGCAAGCTGGAAAGCAACTTTTTGAGCTTTCTTCAAACGCACAGCGGGAACGAAGATGACGGTTTCCTACACCTTTAAACTCGGCTCGACGAAGCTCCTCGGTTTCAGCCGTCTCCTGTT
>Ga0116231_10004893_pt1 | contig 26826 bp, 20 predicted proteins | sample S1TSphgellanicum_2_FD_89695 | JGI IMG/M metagenome (GOLD analysis project Ga0116231, IMG submission 89695) | Host-associated microbial communities from peat moss isolated from Minnesota, USA - S1T2_Fd - Sphagnum magellanicum MG | ecosystem: Host-associated > Plants > Peat moss > Unclassified... | reverse complement strand
GGCGTCCGCGGCCGGCGCGGCTCCGGGTTCGAGCAGCAGGATCAGCGAACCCTCGGAGATCTTGTCGCCCAGGCGCAGCTTGAGCTCGCGCACCACGCCCGCGGCCGAGGACGGAATCTCCATCGACGCCTTGTCGGACTCGACGGTGATCAGCGACTGCTCCGGCGCGATCGTGTCGCCGGGTTTGACCAGCAGCTCGATGACCTCGACTTCCTTGAAATCGCCGATATCCGGAACGCGGATCTCAACCATGTTTCCCATGACAACCTCGACTCAGCGGCCCGGCGGCGTCGCCGCCGCGGCCATGGTTCGGACCCGCGCCGGCCCCGCGGGCCGGCGCGCCGCGGGCCAGCGCCTCACAGCGTGGCCGGGTTGGGTTTCTCCGGATCGATGCCGAACGTGCGGATGGCCTCGGCCACCTTGGCGGTCGTCACCGCGCCCTCGTCGGCCAGGGCCTTGAGCGCCGCGACCACGACGTAGTGGCGATCGACCTCGAAGAAGCGGCGCAGCGCCTCGCGCGTGTCGGAGCGGCCGAAGCCGTCGGTGCCCAGCACCGTGTACGTGCGGCCCAGCGGGATGTACGGGCGGATCTGGTCGGCGAACGCGCGCATGTAATCGGTCGAGGCGATGATCGGGCCGGCGCTGCGCTCGAGCAGGCGCGTGACGTAGGGCTTGCGCGCCTTCTCGGTCGGGTGCAGCAGGTTCCAGCGCTCGGCGTCGATGCCGTCGCGGCGCAGCTCGGTGAAGCTGGTGGCGCTCCAGACATCGGCAGCGACGCCGAAATCGCGCTCCAGGATGTCGGCCGCGGCGATGACCTCGCGCAGGATGGAACCGCTGCCCATCAGCTGCACGCGCGCGATCGAGGTGCCCTTGCCGCTGCCCGCCGGGCCTTCGCGCAGCTGGTAGAGGCCACGCAGGATGCCCTCCTCCTGCCCTTTGCGGATGCCGGGATGCGGATAGTTCTCGTTGAGCAGGGTGACGTAGTACCAGACGTTCTGCTGCTCGGTGACCATGCGCCGCAGCCCCTCCTGCAGGATCACCGCGACCTCGTGCGCATAGGTGGGGTCGTAGCTGACGCTGTTGGGGATCGTCGCGGCGATCAGGTGCGAATGCCCGTCCTGGTGCTGCAGCCCCTCGCCATTGAGCGTGGTGCGGCCGCTGGTGGCCCCGAGCAGGAAGCCGCGCGACTGCATGTCGCCGGCCGCCCAGGCCAGGTCGCCGATGCGCTGGAAGCCGAACATCGAATAGAAGATGTAGAACGGCAGCATCACGCGGTTGTTGGTCGAGTAGCTGGTCGCGGCGGCGATCCACGAGCTCATGGCGCCGGCCTCGTTGATGCCCTCCTCGAGGATCTGCCCGGCCTTGTCCTCGCGGTAGTACATGACCTGGTCGCGGTCGACCGGCTCGTAGAGCTGGCCGTGCTGGGCGAAGATGCCCAGCTGGCGGAACATGCCTTCCATGCCGAAGGTGCGCGCCTCGTCGGGGATGATCGGGACCACGCGCTTGCCCACGACCGGATCGCGCACGAGCTGGGTGAGAAAGCGCACGAAGGCCTGCGTGGTGGAGATCTCGCGCCCCTCGGCGGTGGGCTCGAGGATGGCCGAGAAGGTGGCCAGTGGCGGCACCGCCAGCGTCTCGTCGGCCAGGCGCCGGCGCTGCGGCACGTAGCCGCCGAGCGCACGGCGGCGCTCGTGCAGGTACTTCATCTCGGGCGAGTTCTCGTCGGGCTTGTAGAACGGGACCTCGTCGAGCTTGTCGTCGGGGATCGGGATGCGGAAGCGGTCGCGGAACTCGCGCACCGCGTCGGCGTCGAGCTTCTTGACCTGGTGCGTCGGGTTCTTGCCCTCGCCGATCTTGCCCATGCCGTAGCCCTTGACCGTCTTGGCGAGGATGACGGTGGGCTGCCCGGCATGCGTGGTGGCGGCGTGATAGGCCGCGTAGATCTTGTGCGGGTCGTGGCCGCCGCGGTTGAGGCGCCAGATGTCGGCGTCGGACATGCGCGAGACCATCTCGAGCAGGCGCGGGTACTTGCCGAAGAAGTGCTTGCGCACGTAGGCGCCGTCGTTGGCCTTGCAGTTCTGGTATTCGCCGTCGACGGTCTCCTCCATCAGGCGCAGCAGCAGGCCGTCCTTGTCGCGCGCCAGCAGCGGGTCCCAGTACGAGCCCCAGATGAGCTTGATGACGTTCCAGCCCGCGCCGCGGAACTCGCCCTCGAGCTCCTGGATGATCTTGCCGTTGCCGCGCACCGGGCCGTCGAGGCGCTGCAGGTTGCAGTTGACGACGAAGATCAGGTTGTCGAGGTTCTCGCGCGCCGCCATGCCGATGGCGCCGAGCGATTCGGGCTCGTCCATCTCGCCGTCGCCGCAGAAGGCCCAGACCTTGCGCTGGGCGGTATCGGCGATGCCGCGCGCGTGCAGGTACTTGAGGAAGCGCGCCTGGTAGATGGCCTGGATGGGTCCCAGGCCCATCGATACGGTCGGGAACTGCCAGAAGTCGGGCATCAGCTTGGGGTGCGGATAGGAGCTGATGCCCTTGCCGTCGACCTCGCGGCGGAAGTTCTCCAGCTGGCTCTCGCTGATCCGGCCCTCGAGGAAGGCCCGGGCGTAGACGCCGGGCGAGGAATGCCCCTGTATGTAGAGCACGTCGCCGCCGTGCTCGGCGCTGGGCGCGCGCCAGAAGTGGTTGAAACCCACCTCCATCAGCGTCCCGACCGAGGCGTAGCTGGCGATGTGGCCGCCCAGGTCGCCATCGCGCCGGTTGGCGCGCACGACCGTGGCCATCGCATTCCAGCGCACGAACGAGCGCAGGCGCTCCTCCATGGCGGCATCCCCGGGCGACGGGGTCTCCTGGTGCAGCGGGATGGTATTGACGTAGGCGGTGTTGGCCGAAAAGGGGATGTAGGCGCCGGAGCGGCGCGCCTGCTCGACGAGCTTCTCGAGCAGGAAATGCGCGCGTTCCGGACCCTCGCGCTCGATGACCGCGTCCAGCGCGTCGAGCCACTCGCGCGTCTCCAGTGCATCCGGGTCGTTGGCCGCTTCTGGGCTCGGGATTGCGGACATCGAGGCCTCCTCCTCGTCAGCGTTTTTCGGGGCGCTTCATTCTGACACCGCTGCGCGGGGCCGTAAGCGCCTGGGCGCGCGCGCGGCCCGCCCGATCGGGGGACGTGGCGGCGCGCGATCGCACTGGGCGGACGACACTGTAGCAGCCCACTCCGGCAATTTCAAATAATGGCATTGAATTTTATATCATGGAATTTGGACGATCGGCCGTGCGTATGGCGAGCCGGGGGAGCAGTCCGGAGCTCACGCCGCCGGTGCCGGATCGACCCGCACCATGTCATCGATGTTGCATCGCAAGGTAACCTTCTTGTCATATTGCCGTCCTACAGTGCGGGGCCGGCCTGCATGCCACGGTCCGCGTCCCAGCAAGCAAGGAAAACCCCATGCGCGATGTCAAGTATGTACGGTGGTCGGACCGACGCGCAGCGCTGCGCCGCTTGCGGGCGGGTGCGCTCGCGCTGGCCGGCGCCGGGCTGTTCGCGGCGGCGGCCGCCGCCGAGGTGACCGGCGCCGGATCGAGTTTCGTCTACCCGCTGCTGTCGCAGTGGTCGACCGATTACAGCACGGCCACCGGTACCCGGATCAACTACACGTCCATCGGCTCGGGCGCCGGCATCGCCCAGATCAAGGCCGCGACCATCGACTTCGGCGCCTCGGACAAGCCGATGGCGCCGGACGAACTGGCCCAGTTCGGCCTGGCGCAGTTCCCCATCGTGATCGGCGGCGTGGTGCCGGTGGTCAACATCGACGGGGTCGCTCCGGGCAAGCTGCACCTGGACGGGCCGACGATGGCGCGCATCTTCCTGGGCACGATCACGCAGTGGAACGACCCGGCGATCGTGGCCCTCAACCCGGGCGTCGCGCTGGGCGCCGACGCGATCTCCGTGGTGCACCGCTCGGACGGGTCGGGCACGACCTTCAACTTCGTCAACTACCTGAGCAAGGTCAGCCCGGAATGGAAGAGCAAGGTCGGCGAGGGCACCTCGGTGCAGTGGCCGGTGGGCGTGGGCGGCAAGGGCAACGAGGGCGTGGCCGCCTACGTGAAGCAGATCAAGAACTCGATCGGCTACGTGGAACTCGAGTACGCGCTCAAGACCAACATGTCGTACACCGCGCTGAAGAACCACGCCGGCAACTTCGTCGAGCCGGGCCTGGACACCTTCGAGGCGGCGGCGGCCAGCGCCGACTGGGGCGCGGTCAAGGATTTCAACCTGGTGATCACCGACGCGCCCGGCGCCAAGGCCTGGCCCATCGCCGCCAGCGTGTTCGTGATCGTCTACCGCCAGCCCAAGGACGCCGCGCGCTCCAAGGCGGCCTTCGAGTTCTTCCGCTGGGCGCTGGACAAGGGGCAGACCCGCGCCAAGGAACTCAACTACGTCGCGCTGCCCGCGCCGCTCGTCAAGAGCATAGAGAAGTACTGGGCCAGCGAGATCAAGTAGTGCCCGTGCGCGCCCTGGCCGCCACCGGCGCCGACGGCCCGACATGAGCGCCGTACCCTCCGCCGCCGAACGGGCGATCGACGATGCCCACGTCAAGGCGCGCGCGCTCACCGAGACGCGCCAGGATGCGTTTTTCCGCGTGCTGCTCTTCGCCGCCGCGGCGATGGTCCTGGTGGTGCTGGGGGCGGCGGCGGCCTCCATGCTCTGGGGCGGGCGCCTGGCCTTCGAGACCTTCGGCTGGCACTTCCTCGTCAGCGATGAATGGGATCCGGTCGGCCATCGCTTCGGCGCGTTCGTGCCCATCTTCGGCACGCTGGTCACCTCGCTGATCGCCATGGTGATCGCGATCCCCGTGAGCTTCGGCATCGCGCTCTTCCTGACCGAGATCGCGCCGGCGTGGCTGCGCAGCCCGGTCGGCGCGGCGATCGAACTGCTGGCGGGCATCCCGTCCATCATCTACGGGATGTGGGGCCTCTTCTCGTTCGTGCCGTTCATGGCCGCCAACGTGCTGCCCTGGGTCAACAGCCACCTGGGCAAGGTGCCGGGGATCGGCGGCCTGTTCCGCGGGCCGCCGCTGGGCATCGGCATGCTCACGGCCGGGATCGTGCTGGGCATCATGGTGATCCCGTTCATCTCCTCGGTCATGCGCGACGTGTTCCGCACGGTGCCGGCGGCGCTCAAGGAATCGGCCTACGCGCTGGGCTCCACGACCTGGGAAGTGATGTGGCGGGTGGTGCTGCCCTACACGCGTTCGGCCGTCGTGGGCGGCATCTTCCTGGGGCTGGGCCGGGCGCTGGGCGAGACCATGGCGGTGACCTTCGTGCTGGGCAACGCCCACCAGCTGAGCGAATCGCTGCTGATGCCGGGCAACTCGATCGCCGCCACCATCGCCAACGAGTTCGCCGAGGCCGACTCGGACGTCTACCTCTCTTCGCTCATCGCGCTGGGCTTCCTGCTGTTCGTCGTCACCTTCATCGTGCTGGCCATCGCGCGGCTGATGCTGCGCAACCTGGCGCGCAAGGAGGGCAACTGATGTCGCGCGCGACCGGCTCCCGTTACCGCGTGCGCCGCGCCACGGACATCGTGGCCAAGGTGCTGGGCGTGGCGGCCACGGCCTTCGGGCTGTTCTGGCTCGCCTGGATCCTCATCGTCACGCTGGCCAACGGCATCCAGGCCCTGACCCCGGCGATCTTCACCCGCACCACCCCGCCGCCGGGCGGCGAGGGCGGGCTGGCCAACGCGCTGCTGGGCAGCCTGGAGATGAGCGCGCTGGGCGTGCTGCTGGGCGCCCCGCTGGGCGTCGCGGCGGGCACCTACCTGTCCGAATTCGCCGAACGGCGGCCGGCCTGGCGCGAAACCGTGCGCTTCGTCAACGACATCCTGCTCTCGGCGCCCTCGATCGTGCTGGGCCTGTTCGTCTACACGCTGTGCGTGCGCACGGTGGGCCACTTCTCCGGCTGGGCGGGCGCCGTGGCGCTGGCGCTGATCGTCCTGCCGGTGGTCGTGCGCACCACCGACGAGACGCTGCGGCTGGTGCCCAACGTGATGCGCGAGGCGGCGCTGTCGCTGGGCATCCCACGCTGGAAGGTGACCGTGCAGGTGCTCTACCGCGCCGCCGCGCCCGGCATACTCACCGGCATTTTGCTCGGGCTGGCGCGCATCAGCGGCGAGACGGCGCCGCTGCTGTTCACCGCGCTCAACAACCAGTACTGGGCCCAGAGCCTCAACCAGCCCACGGCGAGCGTCCCGGTCGTGGTGTTCCAGTTCGCGATGAGCCCCTACGACAGCTGGCACGCGCTGGCCTGGGCCGGTGCGTTCATCGTCACCCTCTTCATCCTGCTGCTGAGCGTGGGCGCGCGCGCCTACCTGCTGCGCAATCGCGTGGAGGCGGCCTCCTGAGGCCGGACGGACCCCTGATGAACGACATGGCCGAAATCCCCACGCTGGTCGATGCCGCGCGCACCAAGATCTCCGTGCGCGGGCTCGACTTCTATTACCGCGGCTACCACGCGCTCAAGGACATCAACCTCGACATCCCCGAGCGCAAGGTGACCTCGATCATCGGCCCCTCGGGCTGCGGCAAGTCCACGCTGCTGCGCGTGTTCAACCGCATCTACTCGGCCTACGCCGGGCTCGAGGCCACCGGCACCGTGCTGCTCGACGGCGAGAACATCCTCGACGAGGGCTTCTCGCTCAACCGCCTGCGCACGCGCGTGGGCATGGTCTTCCAGAAGGCCGTGCCCTTCCCGCTGTCCATCTACGAGAACGTCGCCTACGGCCTGCGCCACCACCTCAAGCTGCCGCGCGTGCAGCTCGACGAGCGCGTCGAGCAGGCGCTGCGCGAGGGCGCGCTGTGGAACGAGGTCAAGGACAAGCTCCAGAGCAGCGCGCTCAGCCTCTCGGGCGGCCAGCAGCAGCGGCTGTGCATCGCGCGCGCCGTCGCGCTGCGCCCGCAGGTGCTGCTGCTCGACGAGCCGACCTCGGCGCTCGACCCGATCGCCACCGGACGCATCGAGCAGCTGCTCAACGAGCTGCAGAGCGACTACACGATCGTCATCGTCACCCACAACATGCAGCAGGCGGCGCGCGTGTCCTCGTACACCGCGTACATGTTCCTGGGCGAGATGATCGAGTTCGGCGTCACCGCCGACCTGTTCACGCGGCCGCAGCGCCGCCAGACCGAGGATTACATCACCGGGCGCTTCGGGTAGTTCGATCAGCCTGCACGCGCGCGCGACCCTTCGAGGTCGTCACCAAGGTCAACGGCGAGACCCCGGAGTACCGCGTATTCGATCCCATCTCGCGGATCCGTCCACAGGCAGGACATGCGGCCCTGGGAGTCTGCGCGGCAGAAGCGCAGTTCCCCCTCTCCCGCGGCGCGGGAGAGGCCTGTGCAGTTCCCCCTCTCCCGCGGCGCGGGAGAGGCCTGCGCAGTTCCCCCTCTCCCGCGGCGCGGGAGAGGCCTGCGCAGTTCCCCCTCTCCCGCGGCGCGGGAGAGGGCTGGGGAGAGGGTGGTCTTTTTGGTTGGGTGTAGACGAACGAGGCCGAATCCGCGTTATTAACAACTACACAAGTAGAACCTCATGAGTCTCGACCACCACCGGTTTCTTGGTCTTGGAATTTCCAAGGAATTGCACGATGCATTGCAAATACCGGCAGCGATCCGGAAACGGCCGAGGTGCTCTCGCGGGCGCTGGGCGAGCGCGAGATCGACCGGGTGCAAAGGAGCGCGCAAAGCGGCATGCACGGGATCTCCCACGGCGCGAACCTGCAGCGCGCCACCGAACGTCTGGCGCCTCCGAGCGAGCTGACGCAGTTGCCCGATCTGACGGCCTACGTTGCCTTGGCCGGGGACGTGCCGGTGCGCCTGGTGGAGTTCGCGCCGGTGCAGCGGCCGACGGTAGCGGCGGCGTTCGAGGAGATCGTGCCATGCTGAGCATCTCGGTCATCAAGGACTCGGGGGCGGCCGGCAGCTATTACACGGCCACCGACAACTACTACGCGCAGGACCGCGCGCCCTCGCAGTGGCAAGGCGATGGTGCGAAGCAACTCGGCCTTGCCGGCGAGGTCGATCCGGCTGAGTCATCGGGATCAGGTCGATATTTGTTGTCAAGGCTGATCCTAAAATCTACGGACGCAAACTGACATATATCGACCTGACCCCAGTGCCCTGACCCCAGTGCCCCGACATGTATCGACCTGACCCCAGTGCCCTGACCCCAGTGCCCCGACATGTATCGACCTGACCCCAGTGCCTGCGCGTCCATCAGCCTGCAGGCGCCCGCGACCCGCGTCGCGGGGATTTGCCTTTGCCGGGGATTTGCTGGACGATAGCGCCTGGATGCTTCCTGCCGGCAGTCCCCGGGCGGCCCGGCGCTCCTCGGCACCTCTCTTTCCCGGAACCGCAATGCACCTGCGTTTCATCGCTTTTCTGCTGCTGCTGCCGGCGTACGGCGCCCAGGCGCAGTACAAATGGATCGATGCCGACGGCCATGCGTCCTACGGCGACCAGCCGCCCAAGGATGCGCACGGCGTCGTGCAGCTGGGCCCGGTCAACGGCGCGCTCGATTCCCCCGATTCGCTCGCCGCCCTGCCGTACGAGATCCGGCACGCGGCAAAGGATTTCCCCGTCACGCTGTACGCGCGCACCGACTGCCATGTCTGCGACGATGCGCGTGCCTTCCTGCGCTCCCGCGCCATCCCCTACACCGAGCACTCGGTGGTCACGGTGGCGGACATCGAGGCCTTCCACCAGCTGGGCGGCGGCGAGCAGTTGCCGGCCCTTTCGATCGGGCGCCAGGTGCTGCGCGGCTACGAACCGGTGAGCTGGAGCGAGTCGCTGGCAGCGGCGGGCTATCCGCAGGGCATCCCGCTGCCGCGCTCCTGGCGCTGGGCCAGCGCGACACCGCTCGCGCCGCCGGCCCCGGCGCCCGCGCCGGCCGGCGACGGGACCGCAGAGCCCAACCCCGCCGCCAACGCCGGCACGACGGCCGAGGCCAACTCGCAGGCTGCCGGCACGGCCGGCGACACCCGCTGAACCGGACGCGCGCGCCGGTGCCCGGCGTGATGCCCCGGCGGCGCAAGGCGCGCTAATGTCCGTGACCCTGGCGACCTGGAACGTCAATTCCCTCAAGATCCGCCTGCCGCACCTGCTGGCCTGGCTCAACACCCGGCCCGTCGACATCGTCTGCCTGCAGGAGACCAAGCTCGTCGACGCCAGCTTTCCGGTCCAGGAACTTGCCGACGCCGGGTACCGCTGTCACTTCTCCGGGCAGAAGACCTACAACGGCGTGGCCATCCTGCTGCGCAGCGACCGTACCGGCGCCGCCGCAGAGCTGGCCACCGAGCTGCCCGGCCTGGACGATCCGCAACGGCGGCTGATCGCCCTGACGGTGGACGGCATGCGCATCGTCTGCGCGTATTTTCCCAACGGCCAGGCGGTCGGCAGCGAGAAGTACGGCTACAAGCTGCAGTGGATGCAGGCCCTGCACGCCTGGCTGGGCGCGCAGCTGGAGCAGCACCCGCAACTGGCGCTGCTGGGCGATTTCAACATCGCCCCGGAGGACCGGGACGTGCACGACCCGGCGTTATGGGCGGGGCAGATCCTGTGTTCGGACGCGGAGCGCGAGGCCTTTCGCGGCCTGCTCGCGCTGGGCCTGGGCGACGCGTTCCGCCAGTTCGAGCAGCCCGAGCGCTCGTTCACCTGGTGGGATTATCGCGACCTGGCGTTTCGCCGCAAGATGGGCCTGCGCATCGACCACATCCTGCTCAGCGCGGCGCTGGCGCGCCGCTGCACCGCCTGCGAGATCGAGGTCGAGCTGCGCCGCCTGGAACGCCCCAGCGACCACGCGCCGGTGGTGGCCACGCTGGACGCGGGCGCTTGAGAGGCGGTCAGGCGAACAGGCTGGCGATGGTCTCCACCGCGTGCCGGGCCTCGGCCGGGTCGGCAACGGTGGTCTCGTCGTCGTAGCCGTAGTAGTCCGATTCGCCCACGACCTGGAACACCATCCCGTCGCGGCGCGGCACGAAGGAGACGTCCTTGTAGAAGAGGCCGTAGCGGACGTCGGGCTGCGGGATCATCCGCGCCAGCTGCCCGCGTACCGGCGTCAGCGACTGGTCGCCGAACAGCGCCCGGGCGCCGTAGCCGGTGGCGTTGACCAGCGTGCGCTGCGGCAGCGCCGCGAAGTCCGCCGGCGCATGGAATTCGGCGATGCGGATGCGCCCGCCGGCGGCCAGGAAATCCGACAGCAGCAGCCGCGCATAGGCGGTGAGGTTGAACATCATGAACGTGGCCCGGCGCAGGTAGCGCGCGCCCAGCGCATGCGTGCCCGGCGCCAGCACCGGTCGATCCGGGATCAGGTCGTCGATCAGCTCGCGCTGCAGGTCCGCGAAGGCAGGCCGGCCATCGGCCGGCGCGTCGGCATGCGCGGCCATGTCGGCGGTGTCGGAGACCCGGTAGTTGTCGATGAATTCGACCGGGTCACCGGGCAGGCCCAGCAGGTTCTGGTAGGCCTGGAAGGACTCGCGCGCCATGGCCTCCCAGGTTTTCTTGAACGCCGGCGTGGCGTGCTGCTGCAGGCAGATGCGCGAATCGGGCGACCAGATCCCGCTGGCCAGCGAGGAGCGGACCTTGGGCGGCAGGTCCCTGGTGTAGATCGTCACCTTGGCGCCGGCCCGCTGCAGCAGCAGGGCCGAGGTCAATCCCAGCGCGCCGCAGCCGATGACGCCGATGTCGCGTTCGCCGCTGGCCATCGCCTGGCGCGCAGCGATGGCGCCCGAGCCCCAGGACAGCGACCAGCCGCTGCCGCCGTGGCCGTAGTTGTGCACGATGGTCTGCTCGCCCACGCGCTCGACGTCCAGGCGCGGCCCCTGCGCGCGGAACGGGCGCGTGCAGACGGTGATGGCGGTGATCCGGTCGACCGAGGCGCGCAGCGGCGGACCGGGCGGCAGCGGGGCCGGTGGGCGCTGCAGCAGCGGGCTGCACGCTTCCATCGCGCCGAGCATGGCCGCGGCACCGGCACCGGCCAGCGCCCGGCGCCGCGTCAGCATGGCGCGACCACGCGCACGATCGTCTCGCAGTAGTCGGCAAACCCCATGCGCCCGTACAACGCATGGGCACCGGCATTGTCGTGCATCACGTGCAGGAATGGCGTCTCGCCGCGGCGCAACTGGCGCCGGATCAGCAGGTGCATCAGCCGGCGCGCCAGCCCGCGCCCGCGGAACTCCGGGTGCGTGCACACGCCGCTGATCTCTCGGTACCTCCCGGCGTGCATGCGCTCTCCCGCCATGGCCACCAGGCGACCGCCGTCGAATACGCCGAGGTAGTCGCCCAGTTCGATCGTGCGGGGGCCGAAAGGACCCGGATTGGTCAGCGTGGCCAGCTCGAGCGCTGCCGCGGCGTGCGGCGCACCCAGCGCGACGGTCGCGAGCGTGTCGGCGGGATCGGGCTCCGCACCCTGCCACAGCATGCGGAACATCGTCGATTGCGTCTCGATGCGCCAGGCGAGCGGCGCCGGGCCCGACCAGCCCGCGCAGTAGAAGTGCTCGCCGGCTTCGCAGAAGGGCCGCAGCGACGCGAAGTCGGGCCGCAGCGGATCGGCGAACGCGATGATCGGGGAGAAGCCCGGCGCATAGCGGCGGGCGGCGCCGGCGCCGCAGGCGAATGCGGCCTGTGGTCCGGACAGCGCATGCCAGGAAATGTTGTCGAGGAGGGCTGGCATGCGAGGTGGGCAGGGCGGCGCGTGCGGCGATGGTCGCGGACTATACGCGCAGCGCGGCGCCCGGCCGGGCGGCGCGGACCGCCGCGGGACCACTACCAGAGGCTGACACGCCGCTGCGGGGGCAGGTACATCTTGTCGCCGGGCTTGACGTCGAAGGCCTCGTAGAACGCCCCGATGTTCATCTCCGGCAGCAGGCCGCGAAACTGGTCCGGCGCGTGCGGATCGCTCTTGATCCACAGGATGGCCTGTTTGTCACGCACCTTGCCGCGCCAGGCCTGTGCCCAGCCCAGGAACAATCGTTGGTCGCCGGTGAGGCCGTCGATCACCGGTGCCTGGCTCGCGCCCAGCGAAAGCCGGTATGCCTTGTAGGCGATGGCCAGCCCCGAGTTGTCGGCGATGTTCTCGCCCAGCGTCAGCTCGCCGTTGATCGGGTAGCCGGGCACGGGTGCGTACGCAGAATACTGCTTGACCAATGCCTGGGTGCGGCTCTTGAAGCGGGCCAGGTCGGCCTGCGTGAACCATCCGGGCGGCTCGAGCAGCTTGCCCGCGCCGTCATACTGGCTGCCCTCGTCATCGAAGCCATGGCTGATCTCGTGGCCGATCACGCCGCCGATGCCGCCGTAGTTCACGGCGTCGTCGGCGGCGGGATTGAAGAACGGCGGGTGCAGGATGCCGGCGGGGAATACGATCTCGTTCTTCTCCGGGTCGTAGTACGCATTGACCGTCGGCGGCGTCATGTCCCATTCGGTGCGATCGATGGGCTTGCCCAGCTTTGCCAGGTTACGGTCGTACTCGAATGCGCGCGCGCGCGTCACGTTGCCCATCAGGTCGCCGCCGGCGATCGTCAGTGCCCCGTAGTCCCGCCAATGGTCCGGGTAGCCGATCTTCGTCGTGATGCGGGCAAGCTTCTCCTGCGCCTTCGCGCGCGTGGCCGGTCCCATCCATGCCAGCGTGTCGATATCGGCCTTGTACGCGGCCAGCAGGTTCCTCACCAGCAGGTCCATGCGCGCCTTGGACTCGGGGGGGAAGTACCGTGCCACGTACAGGCGGCCCAGCGCCTCGCCGATCGACGCATCGACCAGGCGCACGCCGTGCTTCCAGCGCGGCTCATCCTGCACCACGCCGCGCAAGGCGGCGCCGTAGAACGCGAAGTGCTCGTCCACGAAGGCCTTGGCCAGGTACGGCGCGTCGTCGCTCAGCAGGTGCCAGCGGAAGTAGGTCTTCCACTGGGCGAGCGGCGTGGTCCGCAGCACCCGGCTGAAGCCTGTTAAGTAGCTGGGCTGGCTGACGACCAGGTAATCGGTCTTGCCCGCGACCCCGGATTCGGCCAGGTAGGACGTCCAGTCGTATCCCGGCGCCAGGGCCGGGAGCCGGGCGAGTTCCACCTTGTTGTAGGTCTTGGCCGGGTCGCGGTTCTGGACCTTGGTCCACTGGACCCGCGCCAGCGCCGTTTCGATCGCCAGCACGTCCCTGGCGCTGCTGGCGGGGCTGGCCTCACCGGCCAGCGCGAACATCCGCTCCACATGCCTGACATACTGGGCGCGGATCTTCTTGAGCGCCGCGTCGTCCAGCAGGTAATAGTCCCGGTCGGGCATGCCGAGCCCGTCCTGGCCGATATCGAATACGTACTTCGACGAATCGTGCGCGTCCTGGTGCACTTGCGGCACGTACGGGGCGACCACGCCGATGCGGTTGAAGTGCGCGATCAGCCCGGCGATGGCCGCCTTGCTGTCCATGGCGTCGATGCGGGCGAATTCGCTCCGTAGCGGCTCCAGGCCCGCCTTCTGCGCGGCGGCCTCGTCCATGAAGCTCGCGTACAGGTCGGCGATCTTGCGCTGGTCGGGATCGGCCGGATCGCCGCCGGCCGGGAGCTGCTCGATGATCTCCCGCAGCCGCTGCTTGGATTCGTCCTCCAGCACATCGAACGCGTCATAGGCGCCCTTGTCCGCAGGAATCTCGGTGTTCGCCAGCCACTTGCCGTTGATGTGCCGGTAAAGATTGTCCTGCGCGCGCACCGTGTCGTCGACGTACTGGAGATCGATGCCCGAGACCCGTGGCGCCTTGCCGGCCGGCGCCGTCGCCTCGGGCGTCTGCGCGGCAGTGGCACTGCCACCGACCAGCAAGCACACGCCGATCGCGGCGCAGGAAAGTCGTAGCTCGAACATCGAGTCTCCCTAGTGGCGGATCACGCAAGCCAGGAACCGTCCGGATCGCCCGGATCGCCCGGATCGCGATCAGGCCCTGACGGGGTCCCAGCGCCCAAACGCCGAGGGGGTGCAGCTTAGCGCGCGCTGCCGTCGCCGTGCACGACCTGCTGGCGCGTCCAGGTTCCGGGCAGGCTGCCGTTGGGGTCGGCGTTGGGATCGTTGGTCTGGTAACTCACCTTGCCCGAGCCGTCGACCCAGGTCGTGGCGTACGCGCTCGACACCTTGCTGAGCTGGCCGGTGCCCGGGTCGCGCACCGTCTGCCGGTCCAGCGAGTAATCGACCCAGTCCGAGGCGATGGTGTGGTTGCTGTTGGCCACCTGCGCGGCGTGCGCCATCGAGGCATCGGTGCCGCGCTGCATGGTGGCGAGGAACTGTTCGTGCATCTGCTGGCGCACCGCCTGGTCGTGGTTGAACTGCGCGGCGCTGGCGGCGCGTGCGCGCTCATCCTGGTCGGCGGCCCGGCGCAACATCGCCGAACCCTGGCGCTGCGTCCGGTCCATCAAGGCCTGGACCCAGGCCGGATTCGCCTCCGCCCCGATGTTGCCCTTGGCGAGCAGATCCAAGGTCTTCCGGAACGAGGATTCGGGGGACACCGTATAGCGCACGGCGGCGTTGCACTGGTGGGAAGTCCCTCCCTGGCGGCTCGGCATGCCCTGGACGACCGACTTGAAACCCGGAAACCGGATTTCCATGCAACTCCGTTCGACCTCCAGCAGTCCCTTCATGACGAAGCTGCCGTTGCGGTAGCGGACGATGGCCCTGGCCAGTTCGACGCTCGGCTGGGGCATTCTGGCGCCACCGCCCGTGGGCAGGCTCGCGATGGCGTTCGCCGAGCGCTGCACCGCGGCGCTTTCGGCCGCGGGAACCGGCTCATCGGCGACGTACTCGACGTTGAGCGTCGAGGCGAGGTACTTGAGGAAGTCCTGCGCGCCCATCGGGCCCTTGAGCGGCAGGCAGTCGTTCGTATTGTTGGGAATGGCGCCCGCCGGTTCGATCCAGCTCCAGCCCAGCACGGGCATGCGTTCGAAAAAGCTCAGGCCGTCCGGGCTGGTCAGGCGAAAGATCTGGAACGGCACGCCGACGCAGTGACCGCCGCCCTGCCCCACCGTGCCCTGGAAATGCCACTTGGCCGGGACCCGGACATCGAAGGCGACCATGTTGTTCAACGTGGGATCCGTGATGTGCTCGATGCGCACCGCATCTGCCGCACGCGCCGGAGCGGCGCAGAGCGCCGCCAGGGCGGCGCAGAGGGCGACGGCGATGGCGAACGGACGCGCGTGGCGCCCCGCGCAGCGGGAACCGGCACGAGAGGCTGCGTGGCGCACGGGGCGCCAAGGCGCTCGATCGGCGGCGCTGCTCGATTGCAATGACATCTTCGATTCCCCGTGGTGGTTTGCAAGCTTGCACGCATCGATCCGCAACCGGGCAGTCGCTCTCGGGGACATCGGTGTCGCGCGCCGCGTACTCTACGGGATCCGCCGCGCTTCCCGCAACCACGTCGTGCGCCGGGGGAAGTGGCGCGCCGACCGGCTGGCAGTCCGGGTCCGCTGGCCTGCAGCGCGACGCCGCGAGCGTCAGACGGGGGCCGGTGCGCCGCGCCAGGCCAGCGGCCCGGGATCGGTGCCGGCCAGGTGGGCGATGCGTTGGGTCGCGTCGAAGGCCAGCCAGCGGCAAGGGCGCGTCGGCCCGCCATGGCTCGACTGGATCACGCACAGGTCCTTCCAGTGCAGCGCGCCGCCGCGCTGCTCGGCCGGTTCGAAGCCGAGCACGCTCCAGCCTTCGACGAGGCGACGCGCGTCCTCGGGGGTCAGCGCACCGTCGCGGAACAGGTGCCGGTCGTGCCAGACGCGGCGGCCCAGCAGCGGAGCGTAATCGAGCAGGCACTGCTCCCAGCCGCCCGGATAGGCTTCGCGGATCCGGGTGATCGGCACCACCACGTCGATGAATTCAAGACCGATAGCCACGCTGGCGATGGAAGAGTTGGTCCGGGGACGGCCGCCCGGCTTCCCGGCGCGGCCTGGCACAAGAGACAGTTTGGAAGCGCCATCGCGCGGCGTCAATGACCCGGAACCGGCGCCGCCGGGGCCGCCGCGGCCGGGGCGTCGGCGGCGGCGTTGCGCGCCTGGCGGCGGGCGCGCAGGCGCGCCTCCCAGGCGCTGATGTACGAGTAGATCACCGGCACGACGACCAGCGTCAGCAGGGTCGAGGTGATCACCCCGCCGATGATCGCGCGTCCCATCGGCGCCTGCTGCTCGGCGCCCTGCCCCAAGCCCAGCGACAGCGGCAGCATGCCGAAGATCATGGCGGCGGTCGTCATCAGTATGGGCCGCAGCCGGATGCGCCCGGCACTGAGCAGCGCCTCGTCCAGGCTCATGCCCTCGCGCTGGCCGCGATTGGCGAAGTCGACCAGCAGTATGGCGTTCTTGGTGACCAGGCCCATCAGGAAGACGATGCCGATCATCGAGAACAGGTTGAGCGTGGTGCGCGTCACGAGCAGGGCGATGACCACGCCGACGATCGACAGCGGCAGCGAGGCCATGATGGCCAGCGGCTGGAAGAAGCTGCCGAACTGCGAGGCGAGCACGATGTAGATGAAGATGATCGCCATGCCCAGCACCGACAGCATGGCCGCCCCGCTCTCCTCCTGCTGCTCGATCTCGCCGTTGATCTCGAAGTTCAGTCCCGGCGGCAGGTTCTCGGCCTTGACCAGCGCGCTGACCTCCTTGCCGACGTCGCCGCTCGGGCGCCCCTCGACGTTGGCGCCCAGCGCGATGCGCCGCTGCAGGTTCTGGCGGCGGATGTTCTCCGGGTTGTAGACCGACTCGATGTCGGCCAGCGCATGCAGCGGCAGCACCTCGGGCGCGCCGTCGGCCAGCGTCCGGCCGGTGACGAGGTTGAGGTTGGCCACGTCGTCGGTGATCGTGCGCAGCGACGCCGGCACCTGGGTCACGACCTCGTAGTTCTGCCCGTCGGGCGCCAGCCAGTAGCCGGAGATCTGGCCGCCGATCAGCGCGCGCAGCGACTCGCCCATCTGGGCGTGGGTCATGCCGACCTCCGCGGCCAGGTCCGGCTTGAGGCGCACCGAGACCGTCGGCGTGCCCTCCTTGCGCGTGATCTCCACGTCGCGCGTGCCGGGAATCTTCTCGATCTTGTGGCGCAGCGACTCCATCTCCGCGGCCATCTGGGCGTCGTTATTGCCCAGCAGGTTGATCCAGATGGGCGGCTGGCCATTGCCGCCACCCACGGAGGACTTGACGCCCGGGATGGTGGCGATCGACGCGCGTACCGCGGCCTCGACCTGCTGCTGCGAGCGCACCCGCTTGGCGCGGTCGACCAGCGTGAGGTCGATCTCGGCCGTGTTGTGCCCGTCCTCGGTGCCGACGTTGGTGTCGATCGCGTCGATCTCCGGGAACCGGTGCAGGTGCTCCTCGACCTGGCGCACCTGGTGGTCGGCATAGGCCAGGCTCGATCCGACCGGCATCGTGAGCTTGAGCGTGAGGAAGGAATCGTCGGACTTGGGCACGAACTCGGTGCCGACGACGCCGAACAGCGGGATGGCCGCGACGAACGATGCCGCGGCCAGCAGCAGCGTGGTCTTGCGGTGGCCCAGCGCCCAGTTCAGCAGCGCCGAGTAGATGTCGCGCAGGCGCTCGAAGGCGCGCTCGAAGGCGCCCAGCAGCGGCCCGACCACGGGGATGGTGTCCGGGCGGCGGTGCGGATCGCGCCAGACCGCCGAAAGCATGGGGTCGAGCGTGAAGCTCACGAACAGCGACAGCAGCACGGACACCGCCACCGTGATGCCGAAGGCGTAGAAGAACTTGCCGACGATGCCCTTCATGAACGCGATGGGCACGAACACCGCGACGATCGACAGGGTCGTGGCGAAGACGGCCAGCCCGACCTCCTCGGTGCCTTCGCGGGCCGCGGTGCGCGCGTCCTTGCCCATGCGCATGTGGCGCACGATGTTCTCGCGCACGACGATGGCGTCGTCGATCAGCAGGCCGATGCACAGCGACAGCGCCATCAGCGTCATGTAGTTGAGCGTGAAGCCCAGCGCGTAGATGGCGGTCAGCGTGGCGATCACCGCGATGGGCAGCGTGAGCCCGGTGATCACCGTGCTGCGCCAGGAACCCAGGAACAGGAAGACGATGAACACCGTGAGCACGCCGCCCTCGACGATCGTGTGCTCGACGTTGTCGATCGAACTGGCGATCCAGTCGGACGTGGCGTACATCAGGCGCATGTCGACGCCGTTGGGCAGCTGCTTCTGGATCGACGCCACCGCGGCCTTGACCGCGGCCCCGGTGGCCACGACGTTGGCGTCCTGCGCCTTGTAGATCGACACGGCGATCGCCGGGCGTCCGTTGACGCGGGAGATGGAATCGGGTTCGCGCTCGCCGTCGACGATGGTGGCGATCTGTCCCAGGCGGATGGCCGCACCGCCGCGGCGCGCGACGACGATCTGCGCGAAATCGGCCGGGGAGCGCACGCGCCCGTCCACGCGCACGATGAATTCGGCGTTGCTGTCGACCACCTTGCCCACCGGCACGCTGACGTTCTCCGAGCGCAGCGCGGCCACCACCTGGTCGACGCCCAGGCCCACGGCGGCCAGGCGTGCCGGGTCGACCTGCACCTGGATCTGGCGCGTGGCGGTGCCCGCGAGCACGACGCGGCCGACGCCCTGCACCCGCTCCAGACCCTTCTGCACGACCTGGGTGGCCAGCAGCGTGAGCTCGCGCTGCGAGCGCAGGTCGGCCGTCAGCGCGTAGTAGGCGATGGGCTGGTCGTTGTCGGTGTTGACGCGCGATATGACCGGATCGAGCACCTCGCGCGGGAACGAGGGGCGCACCTGCGCGATCTTGTCGCGCACGTCCTGCACGGCGCGCGACACGTCGGCGTCGAGGCGGAACTCGACGCCGGTCCAGTTGGTGCCCTCGCTGGAGACCGAGCGTATGGTCTTGACCCCGGCGATGGTGTTGACCGCGTTCTCGATCGGCTTGGCGACGTCGTTCTCGACCTGCTCGGGGGAGGCGCCCGGGTAGGCCACGTTCACCGAGACGATCGGCAGCTTGACGTCGGGCATCGCCTCGGCGCCGAGCTGCATGGCCGAGAACAGGCCGACCACCGTCAGCGCCACCATCACCATCGTGGCAAAAACCGGATGATTGATCGCGGTGCGCGTGATCCACATGTTGCCTCCTAGTTGGCCGGCGGCCGTGCCGCGCCGCCGGTGGCGACCGCCGGCGGCGGCGCTGCCGCGGCCAGGATGCGCGCCGGCGCACCGTCCTTGAGGTTGTCGAAGCGCGTGGCCAGGACCTGGTCCGAGCTGGCGATGCCGCCCAGGATCTCGGCCAGCTGCGACTGTTCGTCCTTGCGGCCCAGCGTCACGACGTGGCGCGCCAGGTGGCCGTCCTTGACCGCCCAGACGACCGACTGCCCGGCGTCCTCCTGGATCGCCGTCAGCGGCAGCGTCTGGGTCGCGCGATCGGCGGCCAGGTGCAGGCGCACGTTGGCGAACATGCCGCTGCGGACCAGGTTGTGCTCGTTGGGAAAGGAGACATACAGGTCGATCGAGCGCGATCCGGGATCGGCGCTGGGATTGATGCGGTCGACCCGGCCACGGAAGCGCTGGCCGGCAAGGCCCTCGATCTGCACCTCGGCGCCGGTGCCCGGCAGCACGCGGGCGACATCGGCGACCGCCGCCTGGGCCTGCACCTCCAGGTGGGAGAGGTCGACGATGGAGAGCAGCTGCGCGTCCTGGCTGACCTTCTCGCCGTTTTGCACGTAGCGGCGCGCGATGCTGCCGCCGATCGGCGCGCGCACCACCGCATCGTCGAGCTGCAGCTGCACCTGGGCCAGCTGGGCCGCGGCGCCGGCGACCGCCGCGGCCTGGGCGTGGAAGCTGGCGTCGGCCGAATCGAACGCGCTCTGCGTGATGAAGTTCTGCTGCACGAGCTGGGCGTTGGCATCACGCGTGCGCTGGGCCTGCTCGAGGTTGGCCTTGGCCGAAGCCAGCGCCGCCTCGCGCTCGGCCAGTTGCGCGCGCAGCTGGGCGGTGTCGAACTCGGCCAGGACCTGGCCGGCCACCACGGCATCGCCCTCGCGCACCTCGATCTGCCGGATCACCGCCGACAGCCGCGAGCGCACGGTCGCCTGCGACAGCGCCTGGACCGTACCCGGCAGCACCAGGTCATAGGCGAGGCGCCGCGCCTGGGGCTGGGCGAGCTGGTCGGGCTGGAATTCCAGCGTCGGCGCCGTCTCCGCGCCATCGGCCTTGGCGCCGTGCCCCGAGAGCGCCGCGTAGGCGCCCACGCCGCCGGCGACGACGGCGAGCGCCGCCACGCCGATGATGATCCTCCGCTTGCCTGTGGCCATCGCGTCCTCTCCCCCGGCGGGCAGCGCACAGCGCCCGCACCGGATGCCGCTTGCGTCCACGGGCCTTCGGACGAAGGGCCTGCGGCACAAGCGTGGCGCGGATTATGGATCCGGGTTGCGCCCGGGCCGGGCCGAATGCGACGAACTGCAGAAAGGCGCGATGAAGTGCACGGCCAGCGGGTCGGGCGCGCCGGCGCGTGCCCGGATTCAGTCCCCGGCGTGGTCGAGCTTGAGCTCGCGGATCTTGCGCGTGATGGTGTTGCGGCCCAGGCCCAGGCGGGCCGCGGCCTCGATGCGCCGCCCGCGCACGTGATTGAGCGCGCCGCCGATGACGACGCTCTCGAAGTCGTTGGTGAGGGTGTCGATGATCCCCGACTCGCCGCCCTCGAGGCGCCGCTTGACCTCCAGGCGCAGCGTGGCGCGCCAGTCCGCGACGGTCGGGGGCACGCCGGCGCGCGGACCGGTGGTGGCCGTCGCCTCGGCGTGGACGGCGGTGTCGGCGTGGTTGCCGCCGGCGGCCAGGCCGCGTTCCTGGCGCAGCTCGAGCGGGAAGTCCTCGACGCGTATCCACTGGGCGGGGGCCAGGACGGTCAGCCAGTGGCACAGGTTCTCGAGCTGGCGCACGTTGCCGGGGAACTGCAGCTGGGCGATGAACTGCAGCCCCTCTTCGGTCAGGCGCTTGGATTCGACACCCAGCTCCTTTGCGCTGCGGGCCAGGAAATGGCGCGCCAGCAGCGGGATATCCTCGCGCCGCTCGCGCAGCGGCGGCAGGCGCAGGCGGATGACGTTGAGCCGGTGGAACAGGTCCTCGCGGAAGCGGCCCTCGCGCACCTGCTCGTCGAGGTTCTGGTGCGTCGCCGCAATGACCCGTGCATCGGCCTTGAGCGGTTGGTGACCACCCACTCTGTAAAAGAAGCCGTCGGACAGCACGCGCAGCAGGCGGGTCTGCAGCTCCGAGGGCATGTCGCCGATCTCGTCGAGGAACAGCGTTCCGCCCTCGGCCTGCTCGAAGCGGCCGCGGCGCATGGCCTGGGCACCGGTGAACGCGCCGCGCTCGTGCCCGAACAATTCGGATTCGAGCAGGTCGCGCGGTATGGCGGCGGTGTTGAGCGCGATGAACGGGCGCGCCGAGCGCGCGCTGTGCCTATGCAGCGCGCGCGCCACGACCTCCTTGCCGCTGCCCGATTCGCCGGTGATCAGCACCGTGGCATGGGACTGGGACAGACGGCCGATCGCGCGGAAGACGTCGTGCATGGCCGCCGCCTGGCCGAGGATCTCCGGTACCTCGAGCGGATCCTCCTCGACGCCGACCTCCTGCATGCTCTCGTCGAGCGCACGGCGGATGAGCTCGATGGCCTTCTCGATGTCGAAGGGCTTGGGCAGGTATTCGAATGCCCCGCCCTGGAAGGCCGACACCGCGCTCTCCAGGTCCGAGTACGCCGTCATGATGATGACGGGCAGGGCCGGATAGCGGCGCTTGACCTCCTGCAGCAGCTCGATGCCGCCCGTCCCGGGCATGCGGATGTCGGACACCAGCACCTGGGGCTTGGCGGCCTTGAGCGCCTCGAGCACCTCGGTCGCGCTGGAGAACAGGCGCGAGGGCAGGCTGGCCCGGCTCAGCGCCTTTTCCAGCACCCAGCGTATCGATCGATCATCGTCGACCACCCATATCTGGGCCTTTTCCGCATTGTCGATAACAGTTGTCGTCATACGCCTTCACCGCCACCGGCCGGATCGAGCGGCAGCAAGATCCGGAATTCGGTACGCCCGGGCTCGCTTTCGAAGTCGATCATGCCGTCGTTTTCGTTGATGTAGCTCTTGGCCAGGGCAAGCCCCAGGCCGCTGCCGCCCTCGCGGCCGGAAACCAGCGGATCGAATACGCGCTCGCGGATTTCGTCCGGGACGCCCGGTCCATTGTCTATCACACGCAAATCTAGTGCCAGCCGGCAGTGGCGGCGGGAAAAGGTCACCTGCCGGGCGATCCGCGTGCGCACCTCGATGCAGGCGCCGTCGTGGACGATCTGGCCGGTCAGCGCCTGGGCACTGTTGCGCACGATATTGAGCAGGGCCTGGATCAGCTGCTCGCGATCGCCGCGGAAGTTGGGTACCGAGGCGTCGTAGTCGCGCACGAAGCGCAGGCCCGTCGGGAATTCGGCCAGGATCACCGCACGGACGCGCTCGCAGACTTCGTGGATGTTCATGTCGTCGACGACCCGCGGCGAGCGGTTCGGGGCGAGCACGCGGTCCAGCAGCGACTGCAGGCGGTCGGACTCGGAGATGATCACCCGCGTGAACTCGCGCTGCTCGGCGGTGCGCAACTCGGCCTCGAGCAGCTGGGCGGCGCCGCGGATGCCGCCCAGCGGATTCTTGATCTCGTGCGCCAGGTTGCGCAGCAGGCGCCGGTTGGCCTCGCTGCCGTCGGTGCGCCGCTCCTCGCGGCCGGCGCTGCGCCACTGGTGGCGCACGTCGGACAGCTCCAGGACCAGGGCCACGTCCTCCTGGTAGCTGGCGCTGGCCACGACCTGCACGGGCAGTGGTTCGCGCAGCGATCGGCGCACCGCCAGCAGCAGGCGGCGCTGGGCATAGCTGTGGGTGATGGCGTCGCGGACGAGCTCGTCGATCTGGTCGGCCTGGACGAACAGGGCGCGGGCCGAGTGGCCCTCGAGCAGGCGCCGCGACAGGTCGAACGTGGTCTCGGCCGAGGTGTTGGCACGGCAAACCGTGCCGTTGGGATCGACGAACAGGACCGCGGCGGCGAGCAGGTCGAGGCCGGGATCGCCGGAGGCGTCGGGGGAACCGCCCGGCGGACGCAGGCGCGGGTTCATGCGCGGCGCCCGGCCTCAGGCCGCGGCCGGCTCAGTAGCGAAACGGGGTCAATTCCCGGCGCAGCGAGGCGATATTGCCCTCGGCGCGCTCGATGTCCTCGTAGAGGCGCTGCAGGTGGTCGCGGTTGAACTCGGTGCGCAGGCTGGCCAGCCGCTGTTCCTCGATGCGCAGTTCGTCCTCGAGGATGTGGCGCCGGTCGGAGTCGCGCAGGCGCTGGGTGTTGGTGTCGACGCGCGGGAAACTGGCCGGGGAGATGCCCGCCCGCGGCAGCGGCCGGGGCGACTGGTTGCGGGGCAGCTCGGACGAGGGGATGGTGGCGATGATGCCGTCGACGCGATGGCAGGCACTGCCCTCCGAGGAGTTCTGGTAGGTCTTGTGGCCGTCGGCGTCGATGCAGACGAAGATGCTGTCGCTCTGGGCTGCCGTGGCCGCACCGGCCCAGCACCCACCCGAGACCCCCAGCATCAAGCACAAGAGTTGCACGCCGCGCTGCATCACCATCCCATCGGTACCCAATCGGCCAAAGTTTACCGGTTCGACGGCCGCGCAAAAGCCGCGAATGGGCGCATTTACGTGCTGCATTTGGGCCATTTGGCGAGGTATCGGCGGGGGCATGCGCGGGGGCGCGGGAGAAAAAAGGGCGGCCCCTGGGCCGCCCTTTTGCCGGGAAACGCGCCACCGCGAACGGCGGCCGCCTCACAGGCTGTAGTACATGTCGAACTCGACCGGATGGGTGGTCATGCGGAAGCGGGTGACTTCCTCCATCTTGAGCGTGATGTAGGCGTCGATCGCGTCGTTGGTGAACACCCCGCCGCGCGTGAGGAATTCGCGGTCGCGGTCCAGGGCCTCGAGCGCCTGGTCGAGGCTGTGCGCCACGGTGGGCACCTTGGCCGCTTCTTCGGGCTCCAGGTCGTAGAGGTTCTTGTCCACCGGGTCGCCCGGGTGGATCTTGTTCTGGACGCCGTCCAGGCCGGCCAGCAGCAGCGCCGCGAACGCCAGGTAGGGATTGGCGGTGGGATCCGGGAAGCGCACCTCGACGCGGCGCGCCTTGGGGCTCGACACGAACGGGATGCGGCAGGACGCCGAACGGTTGCGCGCCGAGTACGCCAGGTTGATCGGTGCCTCGAAGCCCGGCACCAGGCGCTTGTACGAGTTGGTGCCGGGATTGGTGATCGCGTTGAGCGCCCGGGCGTGCTTGATGATGCCGCCGATGTAGAACAGCGCGAACTCGGAGAGCCCGGAGTACAGGTTGCCGGCGAACAGGTTCTGGCCGTCCTTCCAGACGGACTGGTGCACGTGCATGCCCGAGCCGTTGTCGCCGACCACGGGCTTGGGCATGAAGGTGGCCGTCTTGCCATAGGACGCGGCGACGTTCCAGACCGTGTACTTGAGGATCTGCATCCAGTCGGCGCGCTGCACCAGGGTGCTGAACTTGGTGCCCAGTTCGCACTGGCCCGGCGCCGCGACTTCGTGGTGGTGGACCTCGACCGGAACCCCCTGCTGCTCGAGCAGCAGCGAGATCTCCGAGCGGATATCCTGCAGCGAATCGATCGGCGGGACCGGGAAGTAGCCGCCCTTGATCGGGGCCCGGTGCGCGAGGTTGCCCTGCTCGTAGTCGATGCCCGTGGACCAGGGCGCCTCCTCGGACTTGATCTTGACGAAGCACCCCGACATGTCGACGTTCCACGTGACGGAGTCGAAGATGAAGAACTCGGGTTCGGGGCCGAAGTAGGCCACGTCGCCCAGGCCGCTGGACTTGAGGTAGGCCTCGGCACGGCGCGCCAGCGAGCGCGGGTCGCGCTCGTAGCCCTTGCCGGTGAACGGTTCGACCACGTCGCAGGAGATGACGAGGGTGTTCTCCTCGCGGAACGGGTCCATGCGCGCCGAGTTGGGATCGGGCATCAGCAGCATGTCCGAGGCCTCGATGCCCTTCCAGCCGGCGATCGAGGAGCCGTCGAACGCGTGCCCTTCGGTGAACTTGTCCTCCCCGAAATGACTGATCGGGACCGAAACGTGCTGCTCCTTGCCGCGCGTGTCCGTAAAGCGCAGGTCGACGAATTTGACCTCGTTGTCCCCGATCAGCTTCAACACGTCCTTTGCCGACGCCATCGCTACCCCCTCCTCAGTCGATCCGTAGAAAAACGCTAATCGCTACTCTTCCGTACGCGGTCTTGGATGGCAAGGAAGAAAGCAGAAATTGTGCCGATGGCGCCGCGGCCCGCCTGCGCGCGTCGGGGCCGCCAGCCTACCAGAGCCCGGCTATCGGGCCGATCTGCGCGCCCATCCCCGGCCGGCTCCGCCGCGGCCGGGCGAAAAAACGACGGAATGCACCACCAAAAAGCAAAAATTGCCAAATAGTGCAGTTGATGCACCATTCTTAAGCATCTATCGGCCGAGCCCCTTTCAGACCGCGCGTGCCGGCACCACGGGCCCGGCGAGGAAAATCTCCTGCAGATCGTTCAGGAAGCGCATGCCCAGCTCGGTTGGCACGATCAGGCCCGCCGTGCGTGCGATCAGACCGCGCTGCTCGGCGCGGCGCAATCCCGGTTCCATGGCGCTTGCCGGCAGGCCGGTGCGCTCGCTGAACAAGCCGGGTGCAAAACCCTCGCGCAGGCGCAGCGCGTTGAGCATGAACTCGAACAGCAGGTCGTCGGCGCCCAGGTCGCGCTCGGCGGCCACGAAGCGGCCCTGGCCGGCATTTTCCAGGTACGACGCGGGCCCCCGGAAGCGCTCGGTGCGCACGATGCGGCCGGGCAGGGAAATCTTGCCGTGCGCACCGGCGCCGATGCCCAGGTAGTCGCCGAAGTGCCAGTAGTTGCGGTTATGCACCGAGGCGCGACCCGGCCGGGCATAGGCCGAGACCTCGTAGTGGCCGTAGCCGGCCGCGTCCATGCGCTCGTCCACGGCCGCCTGGATAGCGGCCAGCGTGTCCTCGTCCGGCAGCGGCGGCGGGAACTTGTGGAACACGGTGTTGGGCTCGAGCGTGAGCTGATAGATCGACAGGTGCGGCGGCGCGAAGCGCAGCGCCGTCTCGACGTCGCGGCACGCCTCGTCGAGGTCCTGGCCGGGCAGGCCGACCATGAGGTCCAGGTTGAGGTTGTCGAACACCTGCTGGGCCGCCTCGATCGCGCGCAGCGCCTGCGCGGCGTCGTGCACGCGGCCCAGCGCGCGCAGCTTGGCATCGTCGAAGGACTGGACCCCGATCGACAGCCGGTTGACGCCGGCGCGGCGAAACTGCGCGTAGCGCCCCGCCTCGAAGGTGCCCGGGTTGGCCTCCAGCGTGATCTCGCAGTCGGCGGCGAGCGGCAGGCGGGCGCGCACATCCGACAGCAGGCTTTCGATGGCGGCGCCCGAGAACAGGCTGGGGGTGCCGCCGCCGATGAAGACGCTGTGCACCACGCGGCCCCAGACCTCGGGCAGCGTCGATTCGAGGTCGGCACGCAGCGCCGCCAGGTAGGCTTGCTCGGGCAGCTGCGCCGGATCGTCCACCGCATGCGAGTTGAAATCGCAGTACGGGCACTTGCGCACGCACCAGGGGATGTGGATGTAGAGCGATAGCGGCGGCTGCACGCGCCCCGGCGCCGGCGCCGGCGGCGCCGGGGCAAGGCGCGGGGCCGCCCCCAGCGGAACGATGCGGATGACCGGGCGCGCCGGTGGCGGCGCAGCGGGCGCCATCGGCGCGCTACCAGCCCCAGCGCTC
>Ga0116231_10004890_pt1 | contig 26828 bp, 20 predicted proteins | sample S1TSphgellanicum_2_FD_89695 | JGI IMG/M metagenome (GOLD analysis project Ga0116231, IMG submission 89695) | Host-associated microbial communities from peat moss isolated from Minnesota, USA - S1T2_Fd - Sphagnum magellanicum MG | ecosystem: Host-associated > Plants > Peat moss > Unclassified... | reverse complement strand
GTGGGCATACATGTAACGACCCAAGGTGTCGTACGTGCCCGCCCACGTGTTGTCATTACACGTGGCCGTCGGGCAAGCCGACAAGCTGCCGTTCGGAACGGTCGGCGGCGTCTTGTCGGCCAGGTTGTTGACGCCGACGCGGACGCTGACACCGCTGGTCGCAATCGGAATCGAGGCGGACAAGTCGATGTAGCTATAACCGCCGATATGCGAATCCGGCAGGTAGTAGGCGCCGGCCAAGTCGGGATTCTGGCTCGAGGAATCCACATCGACGGGGCCAAGGTAACGCCACCGGGCCGTCACGTCCAAACCCGCCCACGGCGCGCTCCAGGTCGAGCTGAACACATGGCGCCAATGCGGTGTCGGCGAACCGCAGGTGACACCGGCGTACCCGGCACAGTCGTATTTCGGGCCGCCCGGAACCGGCTGGTCGAGGAAGTTGATCGTTTCGGTGCCTTTGATGCTGAACCCGATCTTGCCACCGACGCCCATGTCCAGGCTGTAGGCCGCCAAGAGATCGATGCCCCGCGTCGAGATCTGGCCGATATTGACCTCGCCGAGTTCCACGTACTCGCTCGGGTTCAACCACAGGGAACCGTTCGCGCCGCGATGGATCAGGTCGCAGGAAGACGCGGAACCCGTCTCGCCGCAGGCGGAGATGACCTGGGTCGAGGACAAATCCTCGATCGCGTTCTTGATGTGGATTTCATAGTAGTCGATCGACATGTTGAACTTCGGCAGGAACGAGGGCGTGAGCACGAAGCCGAACGTGTACGTATCGGCGATTTCCGGCGTCAAGCTGGCGTTGCCGCCGGAGGACGTGTTGATCTGCGCCGCGCCGTTCACGAGGATATTGCCGAATTCTGCGGGGGTTACCCCCGTGTTTTCGCAATACTGCAGGGTATGGCCTTGCACGAGACCGTTGACGGCGGGACCCCAGCAAGGATCCGCGGCACCGCCCGCACCCACGGATTGCGGCGTGTACAGATCGCCGACGGACGGCGCGCGAACCGCGCGGTTGTAGCCGCCCCGGAACTTGACGTCCTTGACCGGCGCCCAGTTCAGTCCGAGCTTGAAGGTGTTCGTGTTGTAACCCGTGCTGTACGACGAGTAGCGATAGCCGCCCTCGAAGTTCAGATCCTCGAGCAGGAAGCGATCGGCCGCGATCGGCAGCTTCGCCTCGGTGAAGACTTCCCAGAGGTGGAAGCCGCCATCGACCGGGTTTTGGATGCCGTCGCCACCGTCGGCCAGGCCGTTCTGGAAAATATAGTCGGGCGAGAACTGATAACGCTCCTGACGATACTCCGTGCCGATGTTCACGCTCGCGCCGGTGGAGGCGGTGGGCAGCTGAACGCCGTACTTGCCGAGATCGCCGGAAACGTCCGCATGGGCGATGTATTCGGTCGCCGTGATGCCGTAAGTGGACGCGACCGAGAGATAGTTCAGCTGCGCCTGGGTGACGCCACCGGGTGTCCAAACGTTCCAAGGCACGCAGGCCGGATCCGAGCCGTTGAGAACGGACTGGCAAATCGGCGTCTTATTCGTTGCACTCGTCGGGACCACGTTGAGCGCGTTCGCGACCTGTTGCGTGCCCAGGTAGTCGCCTTCGTTGTCGGCCATCTGGGTCAGGCCCATCTGAGCGTAGGCGTTGTAGGACCAGGTATCTCCGAACTTGCCCTTCACGCCCAAGGTCTCGTGGAAGGAATTCGAGGTGTAGTTGTCCTCGCGACCACCGGATTCGACGCTGCGACGCGCGATGTAGAGCGTGAGGTTGTTGCCGGTAGTGTTCGGATAGGCGGCGTGATTCTGTGCGAGGGTCGTGGGATTGCAGAGGGCGGCGAATTCTTGGGCGTTCAACAGCGGGTCCGAACAACTCAGGTTGACCTGGGCGAAGAACGCGCCGCTGGGACCGTACAGCGCCGTCGACGTGTTGCGGGCGAACATGAATTCCGAGTAGACGTTCGCGTTGTCGTTGACGTCGAAATTGATGAAGGAACCCGCGGTGTAGCGCTGCGCCTCGCGCTGGATGTAACTCAAGCCGCCGTAGTTGTAGTCGTCGGTGCTCGGCGTATAGGTACGAAACGCCCCGGTGTTCTTGTCGACCGTACGATCGACGATCGTCTTGGTCGCCTTGCCCGTATTACCCAGGACGAGAAATTGGCCCGTCGCGCTCGTGCCCGAGCCACCGCAAACCAAGGGTCCGGTGGTTCCCGGCGTGTTGAGCGTGCAACCGGCGTAGTCCAATTGACTGCCGACGACCGGCTCCTGGTTCAGATACGTGAAATACGCGGTCGCATTACCTCGGCCATCGGCGAAGTCGGACCCCATGATGATGGAGAAGTCTTTCGTGAAGCCGATGTTGACGCCGCTCGGCGGGACGAAGTCATTGGCGTTCTCCAATGCAGTCAAATCCTGCGAGTTGTTGTTCGAGTGATGACCGAAGCCATAATTGCCGTCGATCTCGACACCCTGAAAGTGCGTGTTGAGCACGAAGTTGACGACGCCGGCGACGGCGTCGGCGCCGTACACCGAGGACGCACCGCCGGTCAGCACGTCGACGCGCTGGATCAAGTCCGCGGGAATCTGGTTGAGATCGGCCGAGCTGGAAGTAATCGCGCCGAGTCCGGCGCCGGGACTCATGCGGAAGCCATCGACCAGCACGAGAGTGCGTTGCGAGCCCAGGCCGTAGAGGCTCACCGTGGCCGTGCCGTTCGAGCTGATGGATTGCGCGGAGCTGAATTCCGCGGTCACGTTCGGGAGGCTGTTCAACAGGTCTTCGACGCGGACCAAACCGGTCTGTTGAATCTCGGTCTGCGTGATCGTGGTGATCGGACTGATGGAAACGTCGTTCGGCGACTGCGAGAGACGCGAACCGGTGACGACGACCTCGTCCAGTCCGGTGTCCGCGGGCGCATTGTTGGCCGCGACGACCTGGCCATGGACTGTCGGACTGAAGGCTGCGGCAGCCGCCGTCGTGGCCAGAGCCGCGCGAATAGCAAACCGCAAATTGCGATTATTCCCCATGTGTTGCTCCCTAAATTTTGTACGGACTCGCCTTGGCCGACCGATTCAACAAGCACGTCGTTCCCAGCTCGACCTCGTGACGAGGGCCGCCTGGACTCGAATGCTTCGTCTCCCAACGAAACCGGTCGCTGTGCCGGGATTACAACATGGAGTTTGCTCGGTGCCAAGCCGCCTCAGGGTCTGCCGCAGGAATATTCGGGGCCGCGTGGTCGGCGCCGCGGCTCAAACTGAGGCACTCGGACCGCAACAGCGCACCACGATGGCCCAGATCGGAGAATCTCGGGGCCGCCGCCAGGCCGCTTGGCCCACGTTGCGTGTAGACAACAAGCGACTCGGAGCCTGAGCAGCGTCGCGGCCCACCCCAATACAACGGTTCTGATGGGAGCAATCGCTCCAGCCATTTTCCCGTGTGCTAGTGCCCGTCTTCCCGTGTGCTAGTGCCCGTCGACGCCGGTCTCGGCAAGGAGCCGCTCGCAGGTCCACGCCCCGATCGCCGCGAAACGCGCGTCTCCAGCGCGGCCCGCCTCGATCATCAGGGTCGCGAACAACACAGCCCACCCGCGAGTCCGGACCAGGGTCGCCGGCGACACCGACCCGTAGGCCGTCAGCGCCATCGCACGCTCTCCTGTCGTAGGCCATAGCATCCACAAGGCGGCGAGATCCGTCGCCGGATCGCCGGAACCGAGATCGCCCCAATCGATCACGGCGACCCAGCGAGCGTCGGCGACGAGGAGATTGCGCGGGTGCAGATCGCCATGCAGCCAGGTCGCCGGGACGTCGACGGGTGCCGCAAGCGCCGACCGCCAGAGAGCAACCACCGCGGGGCTCACGCAACTGGGGTGCCCGTGAAGTCGTTCGAGCCGCGCCTCGACGGCTTCGGTGCGGTCGGCGAGCGCGCAGCCGCGCACCGGATTGCGGGGTGCATCGGGGGGAGCGGGCCGATGCAACGCGCGCAAGAAGGCGCCGAAGCTCGCGGGCGGCGGTAGCGCGCTGGCGGCGAGATCCGCGGCACAGCCCGAGAACCAGGGCACGATGCTCCAAGGCCACGGAAAAGTCGCGCTCGGCTGACCGATGCGCGTCGGGACCGGCACGGCGATCGGCAACCGCGGGCCGAGTTCGGGGAGCCAGCGCTGCTCCTTGAGAACCAGTGCCGCAGCGGGCGGGCGACGCGGCAAGCGCACGGCCAGCGACCTGCCCAGGCGAAAAATCTCGTTGTCCCAACCGCCGCCGGCCGGCTCCAGCGCCAAGTCGGCGAGATCCGGGTGTTGCTCGCGCAGCAGCCGGCGGACCAGGCTCAGGTCGATCGCGACCTGAGCCTCCGGCGCTCCCGCGCGGGGAACCGACGCATCCGAGTTCATTCCGATTGACTCCTGTGCGAGACTCTATTGTCTCTATTGCGGAACTGTGCCGCCCGCACCCATTCCAACACGCCCGCTCGACCGTCACAAAAAAGGATCCTCGTGAAAGCACGTTCACCCGTTGCGCCCGTCGTTTCGATCGTTCTCTCGTTCCTGCTGTCGGGAGGCGCGGCCTCGGCCGCAGCCCCGACAGCCGAGGCCGCGTCGACGGGACGCGTCCTGATCCGCGCAGGCCACGTCCTCGACGTACGCACCGGCGCGGAGAAAGCCGATCAGACGATCGTCGTCACCGGAGATCTGATCACCGCGATCGCCGCCACCGGCGCGACACCCGCCGGGCCCGGCGATCGCGAGATCGACCTGCGCGGCCTGACCGTACTCCCGGGCCTCATCGACGTGCACACGCATTTGACCATGGACTCGAATTTTGACCCCTATCACGAGCTCGACACCTCAGTCGCGAAGAGCGCTTTGATCGGCGCCCACAACGCGAAGGTCACGCTCGAGGCGGGCTTCACTTCGGTGCGCAACGTGGGTGCCACCGGCTTCGCCGACGTCGATCTGCGCGACTCGATCAACGAAGGTCTGGTCGCGGGCCCGCACATGCAGGTCAGCGGTCCCGCGATCGGCATCACCGGGGGACACTGCGACGAGAACCTGTTGCCGAGCGAATACCACGTACAAAGCGACGGGGTGGCCGACGGCGTCGAGGGCGTGCAGCACAAGGTGCGCGAGGTCATCAAATACGGCGCCGACGTCGTGAAGATTTGCGCGACCGGGGGCGTGCTCTCCAAGGGGGACGATCCGCAGGCCTCGCAGTACACGCGGGAAGAACTCGCGGCGATCGTCGCCGACGCGCATCGCCTGGGCCGCAAGGTCGCGGCGCATGCACACGGTGCCCAAGGCATCCTCTGGGCAACCGAGGCGGGCGTGGATTCGATCGAACACGGCTCCTACATGAACGAGGCGGACATCGCCGCGATGAAGGCGCGTGGCACGTATTTCGTGCCGACGGCTTATTTGATCGACTGGGTGCCCACCTACGGGCACTTGCCGCCGATCTATCTCCAGAAGATGCTGGACGTCGCCGCGGTCGAAAAAGCCAATGCCAGACGGGCAATCGCGGCCCATCTGAAGATCGCGCTGGGCACGGATGCGGCCGTGTATCCGCACGGTTTGAACGCCCACGAACTCGACGTCTACGTCAATCAGTTCGGCATGTCGCCGCTCGCGGCGCTGCAGACCGGCACCCTCAATGCCGCGGACCTCATGGGTTGGTCCGACAGGACCGGTGCGATCGAAGCCGGCAAATGGGCCGATCTCATCGCCGTGCAGGGCGATCCGCTGCAGGACGTGCGGCTGTTGCAACACGTCGCCTTCGTCATGAAGGCGGGCGTCGTCTATAAGAGCGAACCTTAAAAAAAAGCCCCGCACGAGGCGGGGCTTCTGATCCAGGTGATCTTGCGGGACTTGGCTTTGCGTGGCCGCTCGAGCGTGAAACCCCTCGCCGCGATAGGCGAGGGGTCTGTCTCCAAGGTCTCGATCAGAACGTGAACGTCACGCGGCCGTAGAACGTCCGGCCGAGAGGGCTGGACTCGATCGGGTTGTAGCCCGATTGCCAGTTCGCGTTCTGGTTGGAGAACGGCGGATTGGTATCGAGCAGATTGTTGATACCCCCGACCAGCTTCAGCGAAGGAATCGGCTTGTAGGACACGTAGCCATTCCAGAGCGAATAATTGCCAACGTTGATCAGATTGCCGGCAGCATCCGGGTATTCATCGACATAGTGCGCGGTGAATTGGTTGGACAAGCCGGCGCCGTAGTTCTGGTAGGTCCAGTCGGCGGTCAGCAGGTGCTGCCATTTCATGACCGGTGCCGTGCCATTGTTCCATTCTCCGTCCAGATTGAGGAAGGGACCCCCGTTATAGTCCTGCACCTTGAAGTCGGTGATCAAGGTGCCCTCGAACCCGATGCGCAATTTGCCGTAATCCGTGTTGATCAGATAATTGGCACTGAGATCGATGCCGTCCGTGATGGTACCGCCGGTGTTCTGCGCGATCGTCAGGATGTATCCGCAGGTGGGCGCCGTGTGTGTCGGACATTGCACGTTGGCCAGGGATGCCGGGCTCAGCGTTCCAGAACTATTCAACACGTAATCGGCCGCAAACGTCGTCGGGTTCCCATAGATAGTCGGGGCGGGAACAGCACCGATCGAGTTCTTGATGATGATCCGGTAATAGTCGATCGTGATGCCCAGGTTGGCAATCGGTTCGAGGATCACACCGAAATCAAAGTTTTGCGAAGTCTCGGGTGTCAAGCCGGGGTTGCCGCCCGTCAGGGTCAGACCCTGCGAAATGCAATTCAATTGCGAGAACACGACGGTGTAGTTTCCCGCCGAGCAACCCGGGCCGTTCATGTTGCCCTGGGTGGCACCAAAGGTTTGCGGCGAATACAGGTTGACGAGGTTGGGTGCCCGGAAGCCCGTGGAGGCGGCCCCGCGGATCTTCAGGACGCTGAACGGCTGATAATCGAACGACACTTTCGCGTTATTCGTCGTGCCGAAATCGCTGTAGCGGTCCTGTCGATCGGATACCGTGAACTCGGCGTCCTTGCTCAGCGGGACATTCAACTCGACATAGGCCGCTTCAGATACGCGACTTCCGCTGATCGAGAAAGGCGGGAAATACGTCGCCGTGTACAGCGTCGTTGCCAGCGGCGTGGGTTGGTTGGTGATTTGTTCGTCTTTGTAATCGAATCCGACGGCAAATTGCGCAGGACGGCCGGCGTCGAAAAGATCACCCAGTGCATGACTCGCGTTCCCACTGAGGTCGTAGAGAGACAAGGTTCCGATTTCGAGATCGCCGTTTGTATACGCGCTGTTGATCAGCGCCTGGCCGGCCGCGGATTGCGGGCCGAACGGGTTGATCAGATTGCTCAAGGTCCCACCCGGCGCGATGATCGCGTAATTGGCCTCACCGCCCCTGACCTGCTGCACGCCCTTGTTCTGGCTCCAGTTGAACGTCGTCGTGTAATCCCAACCGCCATTGGCTCCTGAAAATGTCAACAGCGCCCGTTGCTCCGTGTTGACGTTCCCGAAGTAGCGATTGTTGTTCGGATCGGTCCAGCCCGCCGTGATCGCGCCGCCCAGGGCGGGCGTGGCGGTGCTGCAAGTCCCGACACAGGTCGAGCCCGCGCCCGTCGGATAATAGGTCGGGTCCGAGATCGGGTCCATCGAGAAAGCGTATTCCTGAGGACCACCCCAGGTCGTCAAATCGAAACGGCTGTAGAAATACTGGATGGTCAGTTTATTGTCCGCCGGAAGGGACTTCGTGAACTCAACCAAGCCCGACTCGGACTTCGAGGTCGGGATCAAGTCCACCGCTCCGGAATACTCGTATTGGCAGCTACCGTTGACCGCCGCCAGGTGAGGATTGCCGGCGCAGTTCGGATAGCCGACCTGCCAGAGACTGCCATTGGCGTCAGTGTAGCTCCCGGGCCACGGGCCGTAGGGTCCATTGAAGTTGGCAAGGTTCTGCGTAGGATTGTAACCGGTGCTCGAAAATCCTCGTTGTGATGCGGTTAATTCCTTTTGTTCGGCGAAGTTCCCGGTGATCAAAAAGTTGTAACCGTCGGACGCCAGATTGCCGATGCCGTAGGTGAAATCGCCGTCACCCGCCGAGCCGCCGTCATGCTGCGGGTGCGATCCATTAAGGTTGATCTCGCCACCCTCGTAGTCTTTCTTGGTAATGAAGTTGATGACGCCAGCGATGGCGTCCGACCCGTACTCGGACGAGGCGCCTTCGCGAAGCACCTCGATGTGGTCGATGGCCGCAAACGGGATCGTGTTCAGATCGACCGAACTGCCAAAGTTCACGTTACTCGCAAGACGCTGGCCATCCAACAGCACCAGGGTACGCGCACCGCCCAGGGCACGCAGGCTCGCGAAGGACGCGCCGCCGTTGAAGTTCGCAATGTTCGACGCCGTGGTGACGGCGGACGCATTGTTCGCCGTGACCAGCGCCAGCGCCTGCTCGACCGACGTGACGCCCATGTCTTTGAGGGTATCCATCTTCACGATGGTGACGGCTTCGGCGGTTTCGGCATTCGTCCGCTTGATCATGGATCCGGTGACGACGATTTCTTGGAGCTGTGCATCCGGCGCAGGCTGCGTCGGGGCTTGCTGTGCGTGAGCGTTCGCCCCGAGAATCGTTGCCACTGCAGCGGCGACCGTCGTGACCCGACCTGCCGCGGAGGCGGGCAATGCCTTTTTCAATGCAATTACCATCATTAATCTCCCGAATTTTTTGATGACTAAAAGCCGTTTGAATCGGCGTGCACGGCCGGCACAACCGCAATCAACACTGCCGTGGAACTTCACCCGGAAAGGGTCGCAAGCCAGCGAAAAATTGATTGAGTTTCACTACAATCGTTGTTGTTGCGTTTAAGCCGCAGAGTCACGCGATGTGGCGAAAATTTACCACTTTTCGAACGGACCTACCATCAAGTCGCCTAATTTTTTTGTTGTTTTCACGCCTCTACGGCCGTGCAATGGAGCGATCGGGTCCACTGATGAGGCGGTCGCAATGCATCATCCCTGTTGCGTCGCAACGCTCGAGCACCCGCCGAGAATCTCACCCGTGCGCTCGGTTTTTTTTTCGAGCGCGGCGCTGCTAGGGCTGTGCGTTCATCGAGGGTTTCGCCTTCAAGTAGCGCTCGAAATAGTCGTCGAGCTTGCGATAGGCATAGCGTGTCTGCGCGAGCCCCAAGGTGTCCCAGCCGTGGGGCGCATTGGGGAGAGTCACGAGATCGATGTCCTTGCCTTGCAGGATCAGCCGCTCCGTGAGCGTGACCGAGTCCTTGAACAGGACCGTGTCGTCGCGCATTCCGTGGATGATCATCAGATGTCCCCGCAGTTCGCCGGAGCGCAGGAACGCGGACGCGCGCGCGTATTGCTCCTGGTGATCCTGCGGCGCCATCATCGTCTGCATCTCGCCGGTGAGGGCATGGAAGAGACTCGTGGCGGGCGCGCCGGCAACGCCCGCACGATAGAGGTCGGGGTAGCGGAACAGCGACATCGCGGTCAGCAGTCCGCCATAGCTGCTGCCCCAGATGCCCACGCGCGCCGGATCGACGTAGCCCTCGGACACGAGATAGCGGACGCCGGCCGCCAGGTCGTCGACGTCGACGCCACCATAGTCCTCGCGAATCCGCTGCCGAAACCGCTTGCCGTAGCCTGAACTGCCGCTGATGTCGACGTTCATGATCACGTAACCCTGCTGGGCGAGGAACTGATCCAAGCCCCAGGTCGGGTGATAAATCCGCCCTCCCCACTCGTCGTGGACCGTGTTGCTGTAGACCGAACCCAGGATCGCGGGGTATTTCTTGTGCGGGTCGAAATCGGGCGGCAGCGTGAGCCTTGCATGCAGCGTCGTGCCATCCGTGCCATTCGGAAACGTCACGTATTTCGCGGCGACCCAGCGGTAGCTCGAGAACTCGGGCAAGGGCGAGTGCGTGACCTGGCGCGGCGCCCCGCGACCCGTCACGTCCTGAAGATAAAGATCCGGCGGCGTCACGTCGTTCGAATACACGTCGGCCAGATACTTCCCGTCCGGTGAGACGACGGCCTTGTGTGCGCCCTCGGCGGCGGTCACGAGTCGGGTTGCGCCCCCGGCGAGGGCCACTCGCGCGACCCGGCGCAGCTCCGGTTTGCCTGCATTGGTCACGACGAACACGCCGTGGGCCGCGGGCGAGAGCGTCGCGGAGAATACGGCCCCATCGCCCGCGGTGATCCGCCGTGGCTCGCCGCCCGCGAGCGATTGGCGGTAAACCTGGTAGTCGTCGTCGCGATCCGAAGTGAAATAAACGCCGCGGCCGTCCGGCGCCCAGTCGGCCCACCATTCGGCGGTCACGTTGTGCGGATCGGCCTCCTCGAGCAGCGTCCGCGCGTGGCCGTCGCGGGGATCGATCACCAGCAAATGCCGGTCCTTGATGTAGAGATCGCTCTTGTCGACGAGCAAGGCCAAGTCGCCCGGAGACCAGCGGACGCTGAAAATCTGGTCCATCGGATCACCGCCCAGCGATGCCCAGCGGACTTCGCCACCGTCCGTGGCGATGATGCCGAGACGGCGTGTCTCGGACGGCTCGCCGGGAAAGGGCCTCTTGACGGAGACGAGCTGCGTCTCCGCTCCAAGATAATCAGGGATGCCCCGCTTCGGCACCCGCGTCGCATCCGCCTCGATGAAGGCCAGATGTTTGCCGTTTCCCGACCACTGAAAGGATTCGACGTAGACCTCGGCACGGCCCGGCGAATAAACGCGCCGGGGCGAGTCCGGCCGGCCGTCGACGAGATCGACGACCCAGAGGTCGCCGGCCGAGAGGTAGGCCAGCGTGGCCCTGCTCTCCCCCTCGTTCGCGGCGCCCGGCGCGCGCGGGGCGGCAACGACGGCCGCGTCCGAGACGGGCGTGTCGGCGGCCGTCACCGGCAACGGTGTTTGACCGGGCAGGACGCTGTAGAGCCGGCCGTGCAAGGTAAAGACCAGATGGCGACCATCGGGCGCCCAGAGAAGGTCGGACACGCCGTGATCCGATTCGGCGCGCTCCACCTGCTGTAATTTGACGATGTCGGTGCCCGGATCGGCCGGCGTCTCGGGATGCGGCATGGCCGTGACGCGCTGCGGCCGCGCGCTCGCGACATCCGTGATCCACACGTCGTCGAAATTCCCTCCTGCGTCGTTCCAGAGAAAGGCGACGCGACGGCTGTCCGGCGACCAGACCGGTGCTTCGGGTCGCGTGCCCGTGATCCAGGGCAGGCTGTAGAGACGCTCGAGGGTAAGCTTGGGTCCGGGCGGACTCGTGGGAGTTTGAGCGATACCCGACGCGAGCGGGACGCACGCGGTCAAGAACGCAGCGAGGATTGAAATACGTATGTTCATGGACATCCTAATTTAAAGTCCGTAGCGAGGATCACTCGCCCGCCGTCGGGAGCAACTGCATCTCCGGCACGGCGCTCGGATCCCCGAGCAATTCCCAGCGCTGCAAGGACAGCGGCACGTTCCCGTTGCTCCAGACGAAGTCGTCGAACTGTAACAGCGAAAACCGACTCCCTTGCGCCCGCCGTGCATCGGCGAGCAGGTCGGTGATCTGGACCTTGCCTATCTGGTAGGAGATCGCCTGCCCCGGCGTGCTCGCGAACAAGGCGGCTTCACCGAGCGCCGAGGCATGATCCATGGGCACGGTGTGCTCGAGGTAGTCCGCTGCTTGGCTCAAGGTGAATTCGCCGAGCGCGAGCTTTACGTCGACCTCGACGCGCAAGGCCCGCAGCCGCATGAAGCTGTAGAGCGTCGCTCGCGTATTCGCGTCGTCGTCGAACAGACCCGCTTGCAGCATCATCTCTTCGGCGTAGAAGCCGATGCCCTCGTTGGCGCCGGAGTCATAGTAGTGCCTGCGGATCGGATCGGGATTGCGCCAGCCCAAGCTGAGCTGGAAGTAGTGACCGGGCACGCCCTCGTGGACGATGATGGGTCGGGGATCCCTGGCGCGCGAAAGATTGAAAAATCCCAGGTCGGGACGCGGATCGGGAATGTAGCTCACACCGTCGTCACCGAGCCGCGAGGGCCCCGTGAAATCATCCGCCTCGCCGAGGTCCGACCACGCGGCGACATAGTCGGGAATGCGCAGATTTCGATAATGCGGGAGACCCTCGGGGACGCTGAGGATCCTCGCGTCGACGAGAAAGCGACGGATGCGCTCCTCGGCGGCACGTTCCGCGGCGATTTCCTCGTCGGCGGTCGCGAACACCCGCGGTGGGGCCAAGCCGCCGAGGCGCGCTTGCGAGTAGGCTTCGAAGGCGATCGAGCGGGCCCATTCCTGGCGGCTCATCGCCAGCAGCTGCTCGGGCGTATAGGGCAGCAGCGCGACGTTGCTCAGGAAATAGAGATACCCTTCCCGACCGATCGCCGTGTCGGTGCGCGCCCCCGGCAGGCGCTGCCGCAGCCACGCGCGGTAGTGCTCGAGCGCATCCAGGGCAGCCGGCGTCGCATGCCGCAAGGCCGCGGTACTGGCAGCACTGAGTTCGGGTGCGAGCGCCGCTTCCATGCGCAGGGTGCGTTCGCGAATGTGATCCAAGGCATCGATCGCGAGCGTCGCAAACGGCGCGCGCAAATCGATGAGATTTTCCTCGGCGGCGCGGACCGTGGCGGGAATCGCTTGCATGCGGGAAACGATTTGCGCCTGACGTGCTGCGCGGAACGGTGGTGGCGGCAGCAACAGGGCATAGACCGAGCCCAGCGTCTGATCGACGTAGAACACGGGGTCTCGTTTCCAGGCCTGCTCGACGGAAAGCTCCCACCGGGCGCGGGCGAGCGCTGAACCCAGCAGTCGATAATCGACTTCGCTGCGCAGGGGTGGGGGCATACTCGGGGTCTCGCCGGCAACGGGCACGCTCGCCCCGCCCCGCGGCGCCAAGGCGCGCCAACGCCGCTCGAAGGCCGCGAGGTCCGCGAGTCGCCGTTCGATCGCGGCGGCGCTCCAATCGGCGCGAAAATCCGGCGGTCGCTCGATACGTGGAATGTCGTCGCTCGAGAACGGCTGCTCGAGCGCCCGCCAGGCCCAATAATCGTGGTCGAGCGCGAGCAGCGTGTCGGCCGCTGCGCTCGCGCCCGTCCCCGGAACGTCGGCGGCGCCTGTTCCCCCGTAGGCAGCGCCGAGCAACAGCAGGCCGAGGGCCAAACCTGCCCTCAAGAACCGACCTCGGCCTCGGCTTCGATTTCGACGAGGTAATCGCCGACGAGCCGCGAGACTTCGACGAGCGTGTTCACCGGTCGGATCTTGCCGAAGTAGCGGCCGTGGATGCGCGAGACGGCCTCCCAATGCGCGGCATCGCGCAGAAAGATTCGCGTGCGCACGACGTCTTCGAGCGTTGCGCCGACCGCGGCGAGACTCGCCGCGACCTTGTCGAGGATGTACACCGTCTGCCCCGCGGGATCGCCCGGACAGACGAGGCCACCGGCGCCCTGCGTCGCCGTCGTGCCGCTGACGAGCACGCGATTGCCGATGCGCACCGCGCGACTATAGCCGCAGACCGCTTCCCAAACGCTGCCCGTGGAGGCCGTGAGCCGACCGGGTCTCCCCGCCGTCGCCACGGCCCGGTAGGCCTTCGGCATGGTCTCCAAGTGGTGACTGAGATCACCCGAGGCGGTCAGAAACGGCGGCCGCCGGTACTCGTCGCCGCAGTCCCCGGCCAGCATCTGCGCGTCGCCCAGCGCCGCGGCGAGCACCGCGCGGTCATCGGCGTCGAACCGAAACGAGAACAGCGCGGCATTGTCGGCGCGATGCTCGCGCTCGCCCAGGCGGGCGCCGACGATCACGGCGGCGACCGCCTCGTGTTCCAGCACCCAGCGCGTGGCGACGTTCGAGAGCGATACCCGATGGCGCGCCGCCACTTGGGCGAGCGCCTGCAACAGGCTCTGCAGCACCTGCCAGCCGCCGATCGCCGCGACGAAGCGCTGGTACTTCATCTTGCTCCAATCGCCGATCTCGTCCGCCGCGGGTTCCGGGCGTCCCAGCCATCGCGATGAAATGAGGCCCCCGCCGAGCGTCCCGTAGGCGAGCAGGCGTATCCCGTGTTCGAGGCAGAACTCGCTCATCTCGCCCGCGGCGCGTCGATCGAGGACCGAGAAGCAGACCTGGTTCGTCGTGATCGGCAGACCATGCGAGACGAGCACGCGCAGATGCGCGGTGTCGAAATTTGTCAGGCCGATATGGCGGATCAACCCTTCCCGGCGCAAGGCGGCGAGCTCGATCACGGCCTCGAGATAACTCGGATGATCGAAGCTCCACCAATGGAATTGCAGCAGATCGATCGCCTCGACGCCGAGGCGGCTCCGGCAGCTCTCGACGCCCGCCCGCACCACTTCGGCGGTCATTGGTCCCGGGGTCGGGCACCACTTCGTGAAAGCCCGGGGAGCGCTCCGGTTCGCGAGTTCCCCGGCGCGCGCGCGCGCCAGGAACCGCCCCGTGATGAGCTCGGCGCTGCCGTAGTGATCGGCCATGTCGAAGGTGTCGAAACCGGCCCGCGCGTAATCGAGCATCGCGGTCGAGGCGAGTTCGGGATCGAGCGGCGCGCCACCCCGCTCCATGTCGGCGACCTGCCACAAGCCGGTCACGATCCGGCTGATCTCGAGATCCTCGGCGAGCCGGTAGCGTTCCGGGGCGGACGACGGATTCGCGGCGCTCATCGCCGGCCCAGCCGCGCTTCGAGTGCGGCAACCTCGTCGATGCTCATCGCCCCGATGGTGTCGACGACCCCCTTGTCGATTTTCCACAGACGAAAGGGTCCCGTGATGTCGCCGTTCGGGTCGAAGCTCACGGCCCCGATCACGCCCTCGTAACGAATCGTCTTCCCGTGTTTGAGCAAGGCGAGCGCGCGCACGAACTCGTCCTTGCCCGCGTGGATCACGGTGCCGGCGGGATCGGTTACGCGGGCGACGGCGGCGCGTATCGCGGCGGGCTCGGGGCGGGCGGCCGCGGCGATCGCGAGGCCGACGATCACCGCGGCGTCATAGGCGCGGTCGGCGGCGGGACTTCCGGGATCCAGCCCGGCATAACGACGGTACTCGGCGTCGAAATACTGACTCGAGGGACCGGTGACCGTGCCCGACGAGGTGCCGTAAGCGTCGTCGAGATATTTTGCGCCGACGCCGCGGATGAAGTCGTTGCTGTTCATCCCGTCGTTGAGCAGGAATTTGCGCACCCCGCCGGCCGAGATCCAGGACCGGGCGATCGTCGCGCCGTCGACGGGGGTGGAGATCAGATAGAGGCCGTCGGCCGGCACATCGACCAGGGCCGACACTTCGGAGTTGTAGCTGGATTGTTTCTCGTTGTAGGGCGTCGCTGCCGCGACCACGCCGCCGAGCGCCTTGTAGGCGCGCGCGAACTCCTGGTAAAGATCGACCCCGAAGTCGTTGTTGACGTAGATCACGCTCAGCCGGCGCATCCCGTGGTCCAGGGCGAATTTCGCCGCGACGCCGCCCTGCAGGGAATCCGAGGTGATCGTGCGCAGGAACAGTCCGCCCGTCTTGCCTTCGCGCGCGAGTGCCGTGAGCTTCGGCGAGGAAGCGGCCGGAGACACTTGCAGCACCTTCGCAGGACCCGTGACCGCCGTGAGGATCTCGATCGTCGTCGCCGAGATGATGCTGCCGATGAGCACGGGGACCTTGGCGAGTTGCACCAACTGATTCGCCGCGTCGATGGCGACCGTGCCCTGGCTTTGCGTGTCCTTGACGTTCGAGACGAGGCGGCATCCTTGCGTTCCCTCCGCCTCGTTCAGATCGCGGAAGGCCATTTCGACGGATTTCTCGGCGGCCTGACCATAGGCGCCGGCGGTCCCCGTCAGTTCCATGACGACGCCGACCGTGACGGTGCAGGCGGCAGCCCTGGAAGCACCGGGGTCACCAAGACCCAGGATCGACGAGGAGACGAGCGCGAGGCCGCGCAGCTTGAAATTCAACGGTCGCATTCTGGGTGGCTGGCCTTGGTCGTGTACTTTTGACGTGACGGCCGCGGCGGACGCGCAGGTCGCGACTTCCCTTGCGCTCGCTCCGCACGGTCGATACCGTAAGCTTACGAATGTTTGAGTCCAGATGAAAGACCAGGCCCCGATCCTCGAAGCCGTCGCCTTGGTGAAGCGATTCGGCGGCGCCACCGCGGTGGACGGCGTCTCGCTGGCCGTGTCGGCCGGCGATATCGCGGGACTGATCGGCCCGAATGGCGCGGGCAAGTCGACCCTCTTCGATTTATTGGCGGGTGGCCAGCGCCCGACGAGCGGGCGGATCCTCCTCAAGGGCGGTGCCGTCGAAGCGCGGGCGGCGCACGCCCGGCTCCGTGCGGGCTTGGGCCGCACCTTCCAGATCCCGCGGCCCTTCGCGGCGCTGAGCGTCGTCGAAAACGTCATGCTCGGATTCCAGCGGCATCCGGGGGAAGGCGTCTGGCGCAATTGGCTGCGCGCCTCGAGCGTCGCGCGGGCGGAAGCCGAGAGCTACGCGCGTGCGATGGAGCTGCTGGAGTTTCTCGCCTTGGCGCCGCTGGCCGACGCACCCGCGGCCGTGCTGTCGGGGGGTCAACGCAAGCTGCTCGAGCTCGCGCGGGTGCTGATGGCCGAGCCCGCGGTGGTGCTCCTCGACGAGCCGGCCGCCGGCGTCGCACCGGCCCTGCTCGAGACCATCATGGACCGCATTGCCACACTGAATGCGCGCGGGATGACCTTTCTGATCGTCGAGCACAACCTAGAGCTGGTCGCGAGGCTCTGTCGCCATGTCTTCGTCATGGCCGGCGGTCAATTGTTGACCGAGGGAACCGCCGCCGCGGTCGTCGCGGATCCCCGCGTCATCGATGCGTACCTCGGCGGCCTCGCGCCATGACCCACGCGCCCGCGATCCTTCGAGTCGAAGATTTGCAGGCGGGATACGAGCCCGGCGCGCCCATCGTGCGCGGCGTCTCGATCGAGGCGAGGCCCGGCGAAATCGTCGCGATTCTCGGTCCGAACGGCGCGGGCAAGTCCACCCTGGTCAAGGCCATCGCAGGCACCGTGCCGATCGAGTCGGGCGCCGTGACTCTCGAAGGGCGAAACCTCACCGCCACAGCCGCGCATCGCATGGCCGAGGGCGGACTGGCGTTCGTTCCCCAGACGGACAACGTCTTCACGACCCTGTCGATCACCGACAATCTCACGCTCGCGGCCCATGGCCTCTCCGCGGCGCAGCGCCGGGCGCGCCTCGCCGCGATCTTCGCGCTGTTTCCGGATCTCGGACGCCAGCCCAGCCTCGCCGCAGGCCGGCTCTCGGGCGGTCAACGACAAATGCTCGCGGTTGCGCGCGCCCTGATCGTCCTGCCGAAGGCCCTGCTGCTCGACGAACCCTCGGCGGGTTTGTCGCCGAAAGTCGTTGCGGAGCTCTTCGCGAAACTCGTCGAGATCCGCGACAGCGGTGTTTGCATCGTGCTCGTCGAACAGAACGTGCGCGCGGCGCTCGCCGTCGCCGATCGACTGTACGTCCTGGTCGAGGGCCGGAATCGACTCGAGGGTTCGAAATGCGATCTGCTCGGCGACCCCGAAATCGCCAGTCTCTATCTGGGGGGTGGGCGCCGCGCCTCCGTGGGGGCGACCCCATGAGCCTGCAATTCCTCGCCGATGGCCTCGTCGCGGGCGCCACCATCGGACTCGGGGCGGTGGGCGTCACGCTGACGTATTCGATCCTGCGGTTCGCCAACTTTGCCTATGGGGAGTTCATCTCCTGGGGCTGCTATCTCACGCTGCTGCTCGCCGGCGCGATCGGCGCCTGGGCGGGCGCGTCGGCATCACCGCTCGGCGCCCTATCGATCGGCCCCAACGTGCTCGCGGCCGGATTGTTGGGCATGGCCCTGACGGGTTTTCTGGCGATCGGCTTGGATGCCCTGCTCTTTCGTCGGCTGCGACGCCACTTCAGCTCGATCACGACCGTGATCGCGAGCTTCGGCGCATCGATGGCCCTGCGCGCGGCGCTCGAGGCGCTCTTCTCGTCTCGACCGGTGTATTTTTCCCAGGAGCTGCAGATCGCGATTCGGGTCGGACCCTTTCGGATCACGCCGGATCAAGTGGCGCTGCTGGGGCTCGCGGTGCTCCTCGCCGGCGCCTTGCAGCTGCTGCTGACGCGCACGGATGCCGGGCGCTCGATGCGCGCCGTCAGCGAGAATCCGACGCTCGCGCGCATCGTGGGCATCGACGTCGCCGGGGTCATCCGGCTGACGTGGTTCGTCGGCGGTGCGCTCGCCTGTGCCTCGGGCGTCATGCTCGGACTGGTCGTGCAAATCCGCCCGACGATGGGCTCGGAACTGCTGTTGCCGCTGTTCGCCGCGGCCATCCTCGGGGGAATCGGCAGCGTGCCGGGGGCGCTGCTGGGAGGTGTGATCGTCGGTCTCGCCGAAGCGGCCACGGTACAACTCGTCGGCGCCGAATGGCGCGCCGGGGTGGCATTCGTCGTCTTGATCGTCGTGCTCTTGCTGCGGCCCGCCGGCTTGTTCGGACAAACGGCTTGATGCACGACCTCACCGGCATCATCGCCTACGGCAGCGTCTTTCTGACCTTGGTGCTGATCAACGGCATCACCTGTCTCGGGCTCAATCTGCAATGGGGTCAGACCGGTCTGTTCAACGTCGGTGTCGCCGGCTTCGTCGGCATCGGTGCCTATACCTCGGCCCTGTTGACCAGCGCACCCTCCGATGGCCGCTGGGGCGGCTATGGATGGCCGATCGCCGCCGGCTGTCTCGCCGCGATGCTGAGCGCGGGGACCGCGTCCGCGCTCGTCGGCGCGGCCACTTTGCGTCTGCGGGCCGATTACCTCGCGATCACGACCTTCGGCGTCGCGGTGACCGTCGAACTGGTGTTGCGCAACGCGGAACATCTGACCGGCGGCAGTTTCGGGGTGAGCTTCATTCCTCGGCCTTTTGCCTCGCTGGCGGACCGACCCGCCCTGTTCGGCAGCTTGAATTTGTTGCTGGTCGCGGGGATCCTCGCCGTGGTCTACCGCGGTCTCGAGCGCCTGGTACGCAGCCCCTGGGGTCGCGTCTTGCGCGCGGTGCGCGAGGACGAGCGGGCCGCCGAGGCTTTGGGCAAGAGCGCGGTGCGCTTTCGGCTGCAGGCCTTCGCGATCGGGGGCGCGCTGATGGGTCTGGCGGGCGCCTTGGAGGCCCATTTGATCGGATTCATCGCCCCGGATAATTTCGATTCCGCGCTGACCTTCCAGATCTGGACGATGTTGATCATCGGCGGCTCCGGCAACAATCTCGGCGTCCTGCTCGGGGCCTTCCTCGTCTCGACGTTCTGGAGTCTCACCGGACTCGCCACGGGCGCCCTATTTGCGCCCGAGGACCAGGCCCGCGCTGCCGCACTGCGCATCGTCGCGATTGGCGTGCTGCTCGCCGCCACGATCGTGATTCGTCCTCGCGGCCTGCTCGGCGAACGCTTGAACGTGTCTCGGCATGTGGCTGCGACCGACAAGCGCTGACGCTCTTCGTTCACTCGAAGATCGCCGTGAGCCAGCAATTGCGATCATCGATTTGATATCGATTTTTCTCGACGATATCGGTCAAGCCTTCGGCAGCCAGGGAAAAAACGCGCTCGTGCGCCGTACGTAGTCGGCGTATTTCGGACGTCGTTCACCGATGTCCTTCTCCAGCAGCGTCACGCCGGACACGCGCATCAGCAACACCGACATCAGGATGGGACCCGCGATGCTCCACCAGGCGCCGGCGGCAAGCGCAATCAAATAGAGGCCCCACCAGACGGAAAAATCGCCGAAGTAATTCGGGTGCCGCGTCAGCCGCCAGAATCCTCGGTCCATGACCTTGTCGCGATTGGCCGGATCCGCCTTGAATCGCACGAGCTGCCAGTCGCCCCCGGCCTCGAACACGAACCCGAGCAGCCAGAGAGCGGCACCGGCATAGTCGAGCCAACCGAGCACATCCGGTTCCGCCGCGCCGACCGTTGCGAGTCCACCGAGCAACGGCAGGGAAATGATCCAGGCGAGCACCGCCTGCAGCAGGAAGATCAGATAAAGACTCTTGAACGCAAAATTCGGCTCGTTCCTGGCACGGATCGCCTGATAGCGCCGATCCTCGCCATGTCCCCAGTTGCGCCAGGTGATGTGCACGGCGAGACGCAAAGACCAAACGACGAGCAGAACCAGCATCAGGTGACCGCGCGGACCCAGCGCGGGTGCCAGCACGGCATAGGTGACACCCAGCATCAGAAACATCAGGGACCAAAGACTGTCGACGATCGCGACGTTGCGTTTGAGCACGCTGAGCCCCCAGGTCAGGGCGGCGGCGACGCAGACCACGGGCAGTCCGCGCAGATAGATACCGAGTGAGTCCATAGCGTCACCAGTCTAAACGATCCGCGGCAACGCCCGCTCAACGGCAGGCAGCGAGTGGCGCCCGCAGCGACTCTTGCAGGGCGTCTTCCGACGCAGCGTGGCGGTCCTTGGGAGGAAAATCGATCGTGGCCTTGAAATTATTGCCCGAGCCATCGCGTAGATCCGAGAGACCGTCATAGCGAACCAACACGTGGTCCGTGACGCTGTAATAAACGTCGATACCGGGCAACAACCATCCCCAGAATCCCGAAAGACGCAGTCGGAACACTTCCACCGGAGCGCCGAGCACGGTTTCACTGCGCAGTCGCTGGACCTGGAAACCGTAATCCGAGAGCCGGCTCGGCACGAGGAAACGCATTTCGAGCGCAGTGCCGCCCGTGAGCTGCGACCAATGGCCTTGGACGAATTCGTCGAATCCCGCATCCGCGACCAAGCCCGGCACCGCGGGCAAGGGTCCGGTCTTCTCCGGGGAGCGCGCAGTTTCGCGAAAGAAGACCACCCGTCCCGCGGCCTCCGTCCGGATGCCCTCGCGCATGCCGTTCGTCGCGTCTTCGACGAGGAAATCCGGAGCCAGCGGCTGTACGTACGTGACGTTCTTGCGCGCGAACGCCGAGCCGTCGCGACAGGTGTACAGGACGACGCGCTGCGCGAGCCGCCCACCGCGAAACGACAGCACATGATGCTCGCCATAGAGAAAGTCGCTGCTCCGGCGCGATGTGGCGACACCGCTGTAGGTCAGATAACCGTCGACGGGCGCCGACCACGCGGCCTCCACGAGTCCGAGAATCAGGGCGAACGAAACGATGAATCGGCGTGACATGCATACTCCTGGGGTCGAGGGAGTATTCGTGCCGACAGGGTCTCCGGATGCAGTCAGTAGTCGTAGGCGCCGCCCCGGGCGAGCGCGCGCAGGTAGGCCTCCCGGGCATGAATTCGGGCCAAGAACTCGGCGATGCGCGGACGCCCTTCACAGATACTCAACCGCTTGGCGGCGGCCTCGAGTGGAAAGCTCATTTGCACGTCCGCCGCCGTGAACTCCGCGCCCGCGAACCAGGGCTGGCGTCCGAGTTCCGCCTCGACATAATCGAAATGCGCGCGCAACTGCGGCGCGATGAAACCGCTGCGCACCTTGTCCGCGATGGCGCGCGCAACCATGCTGATCGGCCAGCCCGGCGTCGCGGCGACGCGACTGAATACGAGACTCAGCAACAGGGGCGGCATCGCCGAGCCTTCGGCGTAATGCAGCCAGTTCCGATATCGCAGCCGCTCGGCGCTGCCCGCGGCGGGAATCAGCCGGCCCATCCCGTATTGCTCGACGAGATACTCGATGATCGCACCCGATTCCGCCACGGTCGTCTCGCCGTCGGTGATCACCGGTGACTTTCCGAGCGGATGCACGGCGCGCAACGCCGGCGGGGCGAGCATCGTTTGCGCATCGCGCTCGTAGCGCCGCACCTCGTAAGGCACGCCGAGTTCCTCGAGCAACCAGAGCACGCGCTGCGAACGCGAATTGTTCAAATGATGGACCGTCAGCATTTCACATTGTAACTCTTTGAAGCGATTGACCATCGAGGCACGACTGCAGGACCGGATGTGCGCCGCCCCGGATCGTGTCATGCTATGCCACCATGAGCCACGCCAGCCAAACCCAGGCCGATTCGGTCGGTGAATCCATTCGAATCGTCTCACTGCAGTCGCACATTCTGGCCGAACAAGTCCATCACCCGAACGCGACCGGCACGTTTTCGTGGATTCTGTCGGCTCTGTCGATCTCGGCGAAGATCATCGCCGACAAAGTGCGGCGCGCACGGCTCGAAAACGTGCTGGGCAGCGTCGGCCAGGAGAACGTCCAGGGCGAGGTGCAGCAGAAACTCGACGTGATCGCCAACGACGTGCTGCTCGGAACCCTGGGCGGCCGCGAAGGCGTCGCGATCGTTGCCTCCGAGGAAAACGAGGAGCCCGTGATCTTGCGCGAGCAGCAGGAGGGCGTCCCTCGTTACTGCGTCCTGTTCGACCCCTTGGACGGGTCTTCGAACCTCGACATCTGCGGCGGTGTCGGCACGATCTTCAGCATTTTGAGCCATGACGCGCGCATCCAGCCGGCGCGGAACTCACTCCTGCAGCCGGGCGTGAAACAGGTGGCCGCGGGCTACGTGCTGTACGGCTCGTCGACGGTCTTCGTGCTGACCCTCGGCAAGGGCGTCGACATGTTCGTGCTCGACCCCGGCATCGGCTCGTTCATGCGGGTCGAACGCAACTTGAGAATTCCGAGCGGCAACAAAACCTATTCGGTCAACGAAGGCAATCGAAAGAGCTTTCCGACGGGCTATCAGCAATATCTGGACTGGGCCCAGAGCAACGGCTACTCGAGTCGATATGCCGGCGCCATGGTCGGCGACGTGCATCGGATTCTGCTGAAGGGCGGCGTATTCCTCTATCCCCCGACCGCGAAGGCGCCGCAGGGCAAGTTGCGTCTCATGTACGAAGCGAATCCGATGGCCATGATCATCGAACAAGCGGGCGGCAAGACCCTCGCCGCGCCCGGCGAGCGGGTGCTGGAGATCCAACCGACGGCGATACACCAACGCACGCCGGTGATCCTGGGCGCGGCCGATCAGGTCGACCACGTCGTCGCGCACCTGCGCTCGGGTTCGGGTTAGCCCGGACCGGGAGCGGCGAACGGCGGTACCGGCACCGCGATGAACGCCGGGGCGTTTTCGCATCGCTGTGCAAAGCCCGCAAGGCGTGGGTACTGACTGCGCCCCGGGTCCAGCCCGACGCTTCCGTACAAGAACCCGAGCACGCAGCCGACGGTCAGGTCGGCTTGCGTGAACTTCTCGCCCAGCAACCAGCCGCCGTCGACCTTCGCCGCCCGGCGCTCGAGTTCCTCCAGCGCCGATCGCACCTGCAGCCGGCAGCGCTCCAGCCACGGTTCGTGGCGTTTTTCGGCGGGACGAAATGCGGTTTCGTAGATCTGCAACACCGCCTTGTCGGCCGCTCCGGTCGCGAGCGCCATCAGTTGCAAGGCTTCCCGTCGAGCGTGGCCCCCCGCGGGCAGCAAGGCCCTTCCCGGTCCGGCCCGCTCGTCGAGATGATCCAGGATCGCCGCCGACTCGGCGAGCACCTCGCCATCGTCGAGTACGAGCGTGGGAACCCGGCCCAGCGGATTGAACTGGCGGATGCGCTCGAAGTCTTTGCCGACCGACCAATTGCGATGCTCGAACGGGATCCCCAGCCAGTGCATGCTGACGGCAACGCGCCGCACGTAAGGCGAATCGAACATGCCGATCAGGATCATCTCAGTGACCTCCCTGGACGAGAAATCCGGCGTCGCGCAAGACCTCGGCGAGTCCTTCCTCGATGCGCGCCGCTTCGCTGCGCCGCAGGGTTTGCAGATGCAAGGTGGGTCCGGTCAGGACCTCGATGCCTCTTTTCAGCACGCTGCCGGCGGCCCGAATGCCGGCCTTGTGTTGATCGAAGCGCTGGACCGGACTGTACCGGCTCATGCCCACGTAGAGCCCCTGCGGCCCGGAGCGGCTGTCCGCATAATCCAGCAACACCAAATAGAGGTTGGAGCGCCCCTTCGCCACGCGGCCGAACCGGAGCGCGATGTCATAGATTTCCGGCAGGCGTTCCACGTAGCGCATCGGCAACCAGTCGGGGATCGACTCGGCGGCCACCGCCCAGAGAGCGGCGAGCGCGCGTTCGATACGCAGTGACATCTCGCCGCGCATCCACAACTCGTGGATCGCATGCGCGCCCGCGGGGCCGTCCGACTGCGCGAGTGCCCGCTCGAGCGTGGCGTGCAGCGCTGCGGCGTCCAGACCGCCCAGCGGCCGGTCGGCCGGCGAGCGATGCTCCGGTCGGGTCTTGGCTGCGATTCTCACGACGATAGGATGTCAGCAATGCAGGCGCTTGCAAAGATCGTACGGGACCTCAAGGGCAGCGATGGGTATCGCCGCGTCGCCAGCGAATCTCCCCGATGCAAGGATCGACGAGTCGCGCGACGTCGGCCACGAAACCCATCGTGCGCAACAGCGCGAACGCACCGATCCGCGCCTCCGGGTGGGCTTCCTGAAGACGGCTCGCGGCGGCCGCCAAGGTCCTGCCCTTCGTGATCACGTCGTCGACGAGCAAGAGTTTGGGCACCGCGTCGACCCGGTGCTCGACGGCGAAGGACGCATAATGCGCCGCCACGCTCGGGCGTCGGCCGCCCGCCGCGGTCGCGGACTTCGGCACGGCGACGACCCTGCGCAGGCCCATCCACACGCCACCGCCCAATCCCACGCTGAGGAGGGCCAGCGCGAGCGCCTGCGGAGTCGAGGTGGTACCGCAGGCCTGCGGAGCGCTGCCCGGCACGGGCACCAAGATCGTCGTGGCATCGAACCAACCGGCGAAGGGACGCGCCGTCGCCACTTCGAGGCGGACCCGTTGGGCATAGCGCTGCAGGAACCTCGGATCTCGATCCTTGAGTCGCGCGCGCAGCAACCGCGAGCGGATCGAGACGGCGCAGGTCCCCTGCGGCGAATAGACGTAACAGGAAGCGAAGGGAACGGCCTCGAGCATGCGCTAGCGACCGAGATCGTCTTCGCGTGAGCGCCCGGGCTCGCGGTCCGGTTGCCGGCCGATCTCGGCGCTGCGAGCCGCCGTGGATGCCAAGGGCGCTGCGCCGCGCGCCTCGGCCCGCAGCCGTAACCAGTTTTCACGGGCTTGTCGGCGCACCTCCTCGAGGGACTGCGGCCGGACGTCGCGGCGCTCGACCTCCAGCTGCAGGGCGGCACGCTGCACGCGCTCCGCGATCCGCGCCTGGTGTTCCGCACGCAAACGCTCCGCGACCGGGTTGTACTCGCCCCGGCGCTCCATTTCATAGAGGGCGCGCGGCAGATGCAGCGCCGGCTCCCGATCGATGCCCTGCGTCGCAAGCGATCGATGGTCGATGCGCTCGGGCCTCTGCGCCGCCTCCAACGCGAGATTGGCCCGCTGTGCCCAGCGCGCCCGGGTATCCACGACTTCCTGATAGAAGGGAACCAAGCCCCGCTCGAGGCGCTGCTGGTCGCCGGCTTCCAGCGCGGTCTTCGGGCCGAATCCGGTCGAATGGATCTCCCGGGTGCTGGTCAGCAGGTGAGCGTGGAAGTTGCGCGGATCGGTGCGCGGCGCGTGGATCGCGAAATCGACGACGAAGCGATGGCGGTCGGCGAGTTCTTGCGAGAATCCGCGCACCAGCCCCAGGCGTTGCTCGGCGTCGAGTTCGGCCGGCAACGCGACGAGAAATTCCCGGGCGACCCGTGCGTTGCTGCGGGTTTCCGCCGCTTCGACGCGGTTCCATAGATTCGCGCGGTCCCTCGCCCAACTCATGTCCGCGTCGGCAAGCCGCTCCGGCAGCACGATCTCCGTGTGCAACACACCGCCCCGGCCGGTGTGATCGAAAATCTTGCCGGTTCTCTCGTCCCGAATACGCTCTCCCGCCCGATAGGCGATCGCACTGATGGCACTGCTGCCGTGGGAGCGGCCGAAGGTTTTCATGTTGAGAAAATACACGGCCATGGGATCAGAACGCGGGGTCGTGGCCCACGCCGCCCGCCTCCGCGTCCAAGGCCTCGTCGATGCTCCAGACCGCGATACCCCGGGCGTCGGCCGGGGTTTGCGGCTGAAACGCGCCGCCGGGCTCGCAGTGCAGGTCGTGATCCTCGAGGGGATGCGCACAGCGCTCGCAATGATTCACGAACGATGCCTGCGGGCCGGCGTGCGCCTGCCGGTACCAGGGACTCAAGCTGGCGAGGCGGTGTCTGACGACGGCGGACAGCTGTGTGACGTAGAAGAGACTCGCGCGCTCGGCCACGATTTCCCAGCCCCCTTCGACCGAGCGCTCGTGGAACTCGGGAGCCACGAGCGCGACCACCTGCGTCCATTGCCCGCAGACGGGACAGCGCGCACTCGCGCTGGCGATCGCGTATCGGTCGGCACGGATCCTCATGCCGAGGCCGACCGACGCAGGGCCACCCGGCGCCAACTGGGCGACGAGGCCCACTTGCAATACCCCTGCAGATCCGGGAGTTGCTCGAGCTCCGACGGCAGGACGGCCACCTCCACGACCTGCTGTGCGCTGACGTTGGTCGAGCGCCGGCCGCCGCGCGCGCCGAAGCCGCTGTCATGATCGCGGCCGCGGGTGACCTGTCGCCGCACGAGCTCCCGCTCGCCGATCAATTTGGACGCGAAATGCGAGGTGCCACCGTTCTCGCTGCCGGCGCAGCGCAGAATCAGGGTGTTGCCGCAATTTTCGGTGATGGTTTGCGCGTCACCGGATCCGTAGGTCGACGACACCTGCGCGATCGACTGAAAGCCCAGGACGCAGCGGCCCCCGAATTTTCGCAGCCGCGCGAGCGCGTCCTTGAGACCGTCGATCGCGCCGAGCGCATCGAGTTCGTCGACGACGAACCACAGGTGCAGGTCGCCCTCCCCTTGCGCCATGGTCTCGAAGATCGCGATCCGCATCCAGGTCGAGATCACGTTCTTGAGCGCCGCGATCTGGTTGGCGTCATAC